>PPCM01000138.1_pt1 | contig 109950 bp, 88 predicted proteins | sample 1555541 | NCBI WGS metagenome assembly PPCM01 (sample SAMN05284479, study PRJNA326546) | Marine sediment metagenome, whole genome shotgun sequencing project. | isolation source: marine sediment | place: Germany: Wadden Sea | collected 2012-09-05
TTTTGATCATTTCCGGCATCGACTTGAGATTCCGGAATAATAGTTAAAACAAGGTTATCTGAAAAACTCCCCGTACAACTGCCTTGTGGAGTTGCATTAAGTGCTAATGTTACCGAGCCATTGGTAAGATCTGCAGCTCCCGGAGTATAAACCGGGTTTAACAGGCTTGCATCATCAAAACTACCATCACCACTGCTGGTCCATTGCAGACTGCTGTAGTTTTGCACATCAGCCAACGCAAGACTAACGGGTTGTTGCATGCAACTTTCCAGATCTTCTCCGGCATTCACTTCAGGCAGGCGGTAAAGCGTTAATGTTCGTGAATCTGAAACCGTTGGACAAATGCCATTCTCCACTGTTAGCGTTAACTCAACTGTTCCGTTGGCATAATCATCCGCCGAAGGCGAATATGTTGTGTTTATAATGGATGCATTCGAGAAACTTCCACTTCCTGAACTGCTCCAGTCCAATTGGGTATAATTATCAGCCGTTGCATCAGTAATAATATAATCCGCAATATCACACAGGGTGGCATCTGCTCCGGCATTTGCTGATGAAGGTAGCTCGACCTGGATCACCTGAGAAGCTGAAGCCGTGCCAAAACCATCATCCACAGTAACAATATAGGTGGTGGTCTCCGTTGGATTGACATTGATGCTGGACTGATTGGAAGTAAACCCAACAGGATCGGAAACCCAGGAGTAGGTGTAGTTACCTGAGCCACCATTGCCTGTAGCTGTTAATGTAACCTGATCCCCCAGGCAGATATGATCTTCATTGCTTGTGATTGTAACCCCCAGATTATCGAAAATCTCAATCACTACCTCATCCGAAGCACTACAGCCATTGATTTTATGAGTAGCTGTTAAAGTGAAGGTTGTTGTTGCTGAAATGGCCAGTGTTGAGCTGTTCAAACTTGTTGGATTATTTACCAGACCTGCCGGTTCCCACTGGTAGTTGTATTGCGAAGCACTCCCCACAACACTTCCGTTTAATGTGGTTGTCGCACCCTGTCCTATGGTTTGATCAGGTCCCGCATTAACTTGTGGCCCTGGAATAATAGAAACTTCCACTTCACCTGTTGCAATACATCCTGTACTGCTGGTTGCTTCACAAGAATAGGTGCCGGCCTGCGATACCGTAATGCTTTGATTGCTTGATCCTGTGTTCCACTGGTATGAAACAAATCCAGAACCCGCATTTAACACAACCTGCTCTCCGTCACAAATTTCATGATCCGGGCCCAGATCCAACGCTTCATAACCTATCGTTACCGTTGTTGTTGCTTCCTGAGGCCCGTTTTCATAAGTAGCTGTTAGGGTAACTTCATACTCTCCCGGAGCAGAGAAAATATGGGTGGGAGCCAGTTCATCCGAACTATTATTCGCTCCACTGGCAGGATCACCGAAATCCCATTCTACGGATAGAATCCCCGTTTCATCAGGAATGGAAAAATGGGTTGTCTCTCCGTAGCAAGTATTATCATATTCAATTTCTGATAAGTTAAAGAAACTTTGAATAAAAGTTGGGAGACCATAGACCGAAAATTTGTCTCCCAGATTTATGGCCTTTTCCCTTAAATAACATTGCGCGCCTTCCTTGTCAGGATCTTGAATAACGCTTAAATAATTATCAAATAGTATAGCACAGTATATTTTCTCATCAGGACCAATTTGTAATGCCCAATGACCTTGAGTTGTAGGAATGTCTACTCTGGAGGCATTAATGATAGATTCTTCGTGCGTGGAAATATCAAATTGTTGGATTGTGCTAAGTGGATTAGATGATGAAGATACATACAAATATTTGCCATTAGGAGAATACTCCAGGCCATATGCAACCAGATCTTCTAAATACACCAGGTTTGATAAAACGCCTGTGGTTGAGTTAAACTCAAATAGTTGTACGCTTTCAGTGCCAGAGAAGTTGGCTGCAGCTATTTTAGTTCCATCCGGGGAAGCTTTTAGGTAACCAATATTTGACCATATTTCGTTATTAATATTTCCACAACCACTAACTACAGGCGTTGTTTGTACGCCGTCCTCAGTAACCAGGTATGCATAATAGGAACTAGAGTTAAGCTGGCGCGTTACAACCCAAATATCAGTTCCATTTGAATGAAAAACGCCGGTAACTTTTTCACAGGTTGGAGCTATAATCTGAACGTTCTTATCAGTTACATCTCCCATACCATTATTAAGAGTCATATCAACAACAGAATAGCATAACCCTTTGTGATCGGATATGTTTTCTTTGTCATCAACCGTGAATATATAAAACATTGTTGAAGAACCCGGTTTGGGGATAATAATCCCAGACTGAGTACTGGAGGGATGTCCGTTCAAATCATTCCCATTGGCCATTATTTCATGGTTTTTGTTCCAAACGGCAAAACCACTGGTGTAAAAGAGTAAATTTCCGTTCGGATCACATATGGTAGCACAACCTTCATTTGTCTCCATTTGTGAATCAAATATGGAACTTGGTGGATCTGTACTGAAATCCAGGCCTGCTTTGATGCCAAAATACCAAACTCCTGCCTGACTGCCACCGGATGTATTGGATGCAACTGTGATTTCAACTGTATCCCTCGACAAGCATCCATTACTACTTTCTACCTCACACCAGTAACTGCCAGCCTGAGAAACTTCTATACTTGAGTTAGTAGCTCCGGTGCTCCATAAATAGGATGAATACCCTGTGCCGGCATCCAAGGTAGTTTGATCGCCCTGGTTGATTTCCTGATCAGGGCCCAGGTCTAATGAATCAGAGTAATCAATAGTTACTGTAGTTTGTGATTCCTGTGTTCCACTTTCATAGGTAGTCGTAAGGGTAACTTCATATTCTCCAGGAGCAGAGAAGATATGTGTGGGGTTCATTTCATCCGAAATATTATTTACTCCACTGGCAGGATCTCCAAAGTCCCAAACAAGTGATAGCACACTGTTCGGGTCATCTATATTAAAACTTGTTTCTTCGCCATAACATGTGTTGCTATATATAATGGAAGGTTCGTAAAAATAGCTTTGCATAAAAACCGGGAATAATGAATAAAATTGTTTTCCATCCAGGTATACTGCGTTTTGGGTGAAATTACAATCAATACCCAGGGCGTTTGGGTTTTCTATAACGTCTATGTGATCGTGAAATGGTTGGCCTACATAGATTTTGCTATCAGGTCCGATCTGCATACTCCATACCTGCCCAGTAGAAGAACCAGGGGTGATATTTGTTTTTGAGTTAACTATGTCTTGCGTGCTCCCTGCGGCCAAATTAAATTGGAATATATTATCTTGGTCGAACTCAGTAGAATAGACATACAATTTTGTGTTATCGGGAGAGAATTCCACACCCCATGTAAAGGCGATGTCCAAAGAGGTTGCATTGGAGAGCTGGCCGGTACTTTTATTAAAATCAAAAACCTGTAGTTTTTGTTGATATCCAGAATATATTGCGTCTGCTAATCGTGTTCCATTGGGTGAAAATTTAAGTCCACCAGGATGATCTGCAACGAAAGGATAAGTATTTCCTATATTAGATATGACGGGGTCACTTAATCCTTCACTAGTGAGTAAGTAAGCATAAAATGAATCGGAAGACATGGTGTGACTCAAAATCCATATATCGACATCATTACTGTGAAGGCAAGCCGTAATTTTGTCAAAACCATCTGGAAGTAAAGAGGTGTTTTTCTCAATTACAGCACCTAATCCATTATTCAGGCTCATATCTATTATAGAATGGGATAAGCCCTCTTGGTCGTAAAACTGATTGATGACCGTAAACAGATAATAAAGAGATGGAGATTGAGGTTTTTTTACAGCCAATGTATACCAAGATTCCGGATGTCCCAATAATCCATCTCCATTTTCCATGATTTGATGATTTTTATTCCATACTGTAATTCCATCGGAATAGAATAATAATTGTCCGTCGGCAGAATTGATTGTAGTTGATGGTGCCTGAAAGGGAATTTGTCCGTTGGTTAAGGCTACTGGTGAACCAGAACTGAAATCAAGACCTGCATTCGTGCCAAAATACCATATATCGGCTTCGTGTTGAGAAAAGATTTGTAATGATGAGAATATAAGTACTAAAAGTAAGCTTAATTTATGCATTATTATATGTTTTTGGTTACGCATATGATTATTTACGAATTTAGTATTTTAATAATCAGCATGAAATAAGCGTGTCATATTATTATAAAAAACTATGAATCGTATTAAGTATTTAATACGATTCATAAGGCATGTTGTAATATTGCCATTGTAAATATGGCTTTTTTTAGTTTAAAAGATTTGAACAAGTACTGATGCAGGGGTGTCTGGATTGTAATTGCCAGGAAGTGATTCTCCTACTCCACTCATGACCGGAATTGTTTCAGTGTTGTTGTACGTAACAGTAACCTTAATCGTCCCTTTATGATTTATTGGAACAGGACAATAATAAACACGAGCCATAGAATTACCAGACTGAAAATAATCTTCAGGAGTTACTTGCACTTCATGTACTAAGATATCTAATGGATCATAAAGTCTAATCATTGCCTTAGATTCATTGCTGGGTTCTACGCCTCCAGGCCAATAAGCTGTAACAAATAAATGAAATCCCTCTGTAGTAACCTGTGATTTAGCTTGGTTACTAAAGGATAATAATCCGATAAATAAAATAAATATTAATTTTTTCATATTGAATTAGTTTAGTAATTAGTTAATTGTATTTGTATATGGCAATATTACCACTGCAATAATATGCTAAATAAAAAAAACATCCAAATATAAAAGGAAATTGAAGAAAAATAAAAAAGATTGTTTAAGTGTGAAAAAAGAATGTATATTAGAGATAGTGTGGGGATCAAGATACATGTGAGATAATAATTATTTATATGTTTAAATTATTATAGGTGCGTTTAATAGCTTAAAACCTTTAAGAGATACTAAAAGAATGGTGTGTAGGAGTGGTGTGGTTCTGATTTGTGTGGGGTGTAAAATATTCTAATAATGTATATGTCAAGATAAAAAGATGTCTATAAATTTGGATTATGCAGGATTGAGGTTGGGTGATGTAGTAAAGTAAAAAGACGGTATGTGTATAGGTGTAAGGTTCGTTTATCTTAATAAAGAAATAGACTGAAATTAATTGTTGTTAGTGGTAATGGAGGTTGATATATGAGCATATGTCTTATACTCATAGTGGAACTGTTTTGTTAATCCCAGGCTGAAGGCATGTGGGGTAATAACCAGGGGCAGCGCCACTGGTATTGGTGTGGAGGCCGGTTTTTCAGCCTGAAGGGCTGGGACAATGACCAGGTATATTTGTATATATGCCTTCGAAACGATAAAACGAGGAAGTATAAACTTTGCTGAACCGGGTGAAAATAAGTCTGATGAAGGGATAAATACATGGGATGTGTTGAAAAATAGCAATTACGAAGGTGAAAGTATTATGTACATAGGTATAAATGAATCAGACTAAGGTACAAATGAATCAGACGAAGGTATAAATGAATCAGACGAAGGTATAAATGAATCAGACGAAGGTATAAATGAATCAGACGAAGGTATAAATGAATCAGACGAAGGTATAAATGAATCAGACGAAGGTATAAATGAATCAGACGAAGGTATAAATGAATCAGACGAAGGTATAAATGAATCAGACGAAGGTATAAATGAATCAGACGAAGGTATAAATGAATCAGACGAAGGTATAAATGAATCAGACGAAGGTATAAATGAATCAGACGAAGGTAAAAGTGTTAAATGCATAGGAAAAAATAATAAGTACATAGGGAAATGCGTGGGGGATAGGTTCCTCGTTAAAATAATGGGATTGAAACCCCGACACCTTGCCTACCTCAGATTACCCGGCAGCTAAAGCAGCGTGTAATAATGAAAGTCATCAGAACTAAGTCAATGGAATCCTTATGCAGGCAATGGTAAAATGGTAGGAGAGTTGAAGGGTGGAAAAAATCAACAGATAGCCGAATACTACAATTAACCAATGAAGCTTACAAATTCCCACCGCAGCAGGGACAGTAGTGGCAGCCTGGTGAAGGATGGGCTGTGGTTTTTGCATGCTGGCGGAGGCTGAGGAACGAAGCCCACGCACAGCATATGCAAAACCAGGCCCACACAAACCAGCTATAGCGGATGGCCCGGGGGCTGCCCATCTGCAGAAGGCTAAAGTTTAAAGTAAAAAGAGGAGTGTTGATCCAGGGCTCCCTAAAGAGCGGCATCAAATGCAAAACCGTCCATGTGTTTTCCGGATTGGTAATAATTCCATACATTTAAGGCTTTAATCCTAAACCTAAATATCTAAAGTCCAAACCAAACCATGAGTAATAGATTTAATCCGAAGAAGAATTACGAAAAAACTAAAAAGGAAGCAGGCTTTGTTTCTCGTAAGGAGGCTAATCAGTCCGACTATGACCGTATTGGTTTTATGTCGGGTCTGGAGGTGCATCAACAGCTAAAGACTGATGAAAAATTGTTCTGTCGTTGCCCCAGTGGGAAGTTTTATAACGGAACGGATTTCGATGCTGAAGTAATCCGCCATATGCGTCCAACGCTGAGTGAGCTTGGCGAATATGACGGAACAGCTTTGATGGAGTTCAAGACCCGAAAGAACATAAAGTATAAGTTAAGAAAAGAGACTGCCTGTACGTATGAGGTGGATGATACACCTCCTTTTCCCATCAACCGGAGTGCGCTGGATATAGCTATACAAATTTCACTTCTTTCGAAATTGAATATTGTTGGGGAGGTCCATGTTACCCGAAAACAGTATTTGGATGGAAGTATTCCTACCGGTTTCCAGCGAACAGCAATTATAGGTGTGGAAGGTGAAATTCCATTGAAACATAAAAAAATACGACTGATTCAATTAAGTATCGAAGAAGATTCGTGTCGCGAGTTATTGGATGTGGGTCACTTGAGAGTCTACAATACGGACCGATTGGGGATGCCATTGATCGAAACGGTTACTTATCCCGAAATGGTGAATCCGGATGAAGTAAAAGAAGCTTGTGATTATATCCGTTTCCTGAACCGTAGTACCGGAAATGTTAGAACAGGAATGGGGGCGGGTCGTCAGGATGTGAATGTAAGCTGCCGTGGCGGATCGCGTGTTGAGATAAAAGGGGTAGCCCATACCAAATGGATTCCTGAACTTACACATATTGAGTGTTTTCGTCAGTGGTCTTTATTATTGTTAAAAGATAAATTAAAGAAGCAGATCTCGGATACAGAAAACTGGAAAAGTGAAGCCGCTGAGTTGAATTTCTACGAGTATGGTTTTGCTCATGATGCCATGATTGAGGCAAAAAAGAACAATCAGCATTTCTTTGCTGTAAATCTACCTGGGTTTAAATCAGCCTTATCGCATTTTACGCAGCCAGGTCATATGTTTGCCAATGAAATCATGGATCGTTTAAAAGTGATTGCTTGTCTGGAGCGTCCAAATATGACACATAGCGAGGAATTAGATCCATGGATAAGCAATAAAGATCTTGAACGCATTCGTAATGTATTCAACGCTTCTGAAGAGGATGCTCAAATTATTTTCTGGGCCCCGGCCGAAGATGTTGAAACAGCGAAAGAGACCATCGAAGAACGTTGCCAGATGGCTTTTGATGGTATTCCTGAAGAGACCCGCAAATCATTTGCTGACGGAACCACCATATTCGAACGCGTGCTTCCCGGGGCTGATCGTATGTATCCTGATACCGATACAGTGCCTATTCCTTTGGAGGAAGAGGAGATTGAAGATATCAGGCGTACTTTACCCAATGATGTGATTGACCGTTATTATCAATTGATGAAGTGGAATGTTCCTGAAGATACACACCACTTTATTTTTAGCAGGAATTTATATTCTGTGATTGAAAAGATTGTAAATGAATTGAATTATGCCCCAAAGTTTATGGGTACATTCTTCGGTCATTACCTGAAGTATATTGAAGGGCAGCATCAACAAGCTCCTGGTTTTGACTATAATATCATTTATGGACTGTTTAAATTCTTAAAGAAATCCAAACTGGAAAAAGAACTTGCTTATAACATGCTTCCTGTGGTATATCAGTATCCGTCGATGGAGTTTGAGTCGATTCTTACAGTAATCAAGTTCAAGCCAATTGAAGCTAAAGAAATCCTTTCCAAGATTCCATTCCTTGTAGATAAATGGAATGAAACCAAGAGAAAAGATTGTGAATCCAATCAAATAAACTGGATTATCGGGCAATTGCGTCCAGTGGCTGTGGGTAATATTGATATGAACACCTTGCTCACTAAAATCAGGGAGAAATGTTGTTCAAAACAAGAAGTAAGTCCTAATCAAAACAGAAGTTAATCATGAGTAACGATATATTCCAGGGGTATAAAGGAAGAGCCCTCGAAACTTTGAAAAAATATAATGTACGGGTATGGGGATCCACAGTGATTGAAACTACCCGTGGTGAATTTAAAGGTACTGTGCTTCCTCGGGCCGAGAATGATGATGATAAACATATCGTTGTTAAAATAATTACCGGATACAATATTGGTGTTGATATCGATACCATTCTTACCATGAAGGAGACCGGATATAAAAAGGCAAATTACAAGATTCCTGAAAAGGAGTTTCCTTATACAGAAGGTTTACCACAGGTTAAGTTGTTCGGTACAGGAGGAACTATTGCTTCACGACTTGATTATCGAACAGGTGCTGTAATTCCGGCTTTTTCTCCGGGAGAGCTTTATGGAGCTGTACCTGAATTGGCAGATATTTGTAACCTTAAAACAGAAAAACTATTTGCTGTTTTTAGTGAAAATATGGGGCCGGCTCAGTATGTTGCATTAGCAAAAGCGATTGGTCAGGAAATTGAAAAAGGTGTTGACGGAATCGTAATTGGTCACGGAACGGATACCATGCACCATACAGGTGCTGCTTTAACCTTTATGGTGCAGAATTCACCGGTGCCAATAGTCTTGGTTGGATCTCAACGATCTTCGGATCGACCAAGTTCCGATGCCGCTCTTAACCTGATGCATGCCATGAAGGCTGCAGGGGAATCGGATATTGCAGAAGTGATGGTTTGTATGTTTGGCCCTACTTCTGATGAGTATGGTTTGCTACACAAAGGAACACGTGTTCGTAAAATGCATTCTTCTACACGATCTACTTTCCGTACGATTGGTGATATTCCTTTGGCAATGATCAATCGTAAAGAGATTAAACCTTTGCAGGAGGATTATAACCATAGAAGGAAAGACCAAAAGGTTGAGATCCATCCATACTTCAGCGATAAAGTGACCATGCTTTATTATTATCCGGGAATGAAACCGGATGTGATGGATGCTATGGTTGATGCTGGATATAAAGGGATTATTATTGTGGGTACCGGACTCGGTCACGTTAATAAAGAATTGTATCCTGCTATAGAACGTGCACAGGCGAAAGGGGTACATATGTATATGACGCTTCAAACCTTGTGGGGTTATGTTCATATGTTTGTTTATGATACAGGCCGTGATATGATGGCTAAGGGAATCATCCCGGCTGGAAATATGCTTCCTGAAGTTGCTTATATTAAACTGGGTTGGGCCTTAGGGCAGACCGATGATCCGGAAGAAGTGAAACGTTTGATGTTAACTCCGGTTAATGATGAGATTACATCCAGAGAACCTTACAATGGGTACCTGATCTATCAGGGAGGTGTTCCTGAAGTGGAAGGGTTTATTAAGGAGGTACATAAATAGAGTAGAAAAAAATGAATACTGATAAATGGAACTGATCCCTAAAGAGGATCAGTTCCATCTGTTTATGTGTGAAACTCCATTACCTGTGTGATCAGATTCGTGAACAAATTAATGGCTGTCTCAATGATCTCATCCGGGAAATCATACCTGGAATCATGTAACACGGGGTGGTTAACTCCTGAACCGATGCCAAATAATGCTCCGGAATGTTTTATAGTAAACCAGCCAAAATCCTCAGACCATTTAAAGGGAGAATCCTTTTCAATAATTTGCAAATCAAGTTTTGTAGCGGCATTACGGATTAAATCTACCGGCACATAGTGGTTTTCGGTAGCCGGAAATTCCTCGACATATTCAAATTCTATTTGAAGGCCATCTTTCTCAGCCCGTTTTTCGGCAAATTCTACAATACGTTGTTGTAATGTCTCCATGTCCTCATTGCGGAAAGTACGTAAAGTAACCATCACTTCAGCATTTCCCGGACTGGTGCCAAATGCAACTTCTCCCAACCGTGCATGGATTATTGTAAGTAAAATAAAATCTCTGAATTCATGCGTTTGCTGGTGGTCTTTATTCAGAAAGGTAATAATATCAGCCATGGCCTGAGATGGATTATTCCCTTTTTCTGGTTCTGCGGCATGCGATGTTTCACCTTTAAGTTTAATAATCATCCCTTTTGATGCCGAAGCGAAAGTGTTGTTTTTAAGAATTACACTGTTTATTGGGTATTCTGGGATGTTGTGGAAGGCGAAAACCATATCCGGTTTCAACTCTTTAATTATTTCACTCTCGACCATCCTTAAAGCACCTTTACCGGTTTCTTCTGCTGGTTGGAACAACAGAATTACTTTACCTTTTACCGGGGGATTTTCATTCAGGTGTTTGGCCAGCCCGATTAAAACAGCGCTATGACCATCATGACCACAACTATGAGAAGCTGTATCAGTTAGTGACCGATATTCTGTATCAGCCGTTTCCTTTATAGGAAGGGCATCCATATCAGCACGGAAAAGAACTGTTGGCCCGTCATGACCATTTTCATAAACTGCAATAATTCCATAACCCCCAACATGCCTGTATAATATCGTGGGATTGTATTTGGAAAGTTCTGTTGCAATTAAGCTGGAGGTGTTTTTTTCATTCCCTGATAATTCTGCATGCATATGCAGTTTCTTTCTAAATGTGATAATTTCTTCTATGTTCATAGTTGATGGTTTGATCCAACAAAAGCCCCAGGCTGTTGTTAATATTTTCGTAATATCAATAAGCAATTAAAGTGGTTTTTGGAACGAAAAGAACAAAAGTTGTATTTCAATTGCTTATCGGTATAAATCAAAAAATATGATTTTCTTTGATGTAAAATTAAGCACAATTCGTTTTGCACTTGCAGCGATTGCTTTGTTTTTGTTAAATTGCTAATAAGGCGTGAGTTGACAGGTGAAGTAAAGTAACCACAACAGTCATTCCGACGAAGGAGGGAACTCTAAGTTTAGCAATGCGTATGCTATATGGATATGAGATGTAAGATTTGAGTAGTTAGAATAGAGATTAGGCAATGGGATAGAAATGAGGTTATTCCTGAATCCTAGATCTTAAATCTTGTATCTCAATCCTCGCGCCTTCGTGGCTATAAACTTTAAACGTATGAAAGAACAACATAAATATACCAACACCCTGATCAATGAAAGCAGTCCGTATCTGCTCCAACATGCCCATAATCCGGTAAACTGGCATGCATGGAACGATGAAGTTTTGAAAAAGGCAAAGGATGAGAATAAGCCCTTGCTGATCAGCATCGGATATTCAAGCTGTCATTGGTGTCATGTGATGGAACATGAGAGTTTTGAAAATGAAGCAATCGCCAAGATCATGAACGAGAATTTTATCTGTATCAAAGTTGATCGTGAGGAACGACCCGATATTGATAAGATTTATATGGATGCGGTGCAAATTCTGACAGGTCAGGGGGGGTGGCCATTGAATTGTTTTGCCATGCCTGATGGACGACCTTTCTATGGAGGTACTTATTTCCGACCCGAACAATGGACAGGTCTTCTTGATCAAGTCTCCTCACTTTGGAAGTCGCAGCCGCAACAAATTATCAAGCAAGCTGAAAAGGTTACACAGGGTGTTCAGTATAGTGGTTTTATTCAATTGAATGAAGATCAGGAAGCGATTAGCAAGGATGATGTTGTTGATTTCTATAAAAGATGGAGCAATGATTTCGACAATAAGGAAGGTGGAAGCAAAGGGGCTCCCAAGTTCCCGATTCCCAATAATTATATTTCGCTGTTGCGATACTATTTCTATAGCAAGGATCCGGAAATTCTTGAGCACGTTGAACTGAGTCTGAAAAAGATGGCCTATGGCGGAATTTATGATCAGGTAGGAGGGGGCTTTGCCCGCTATTCGGTGGATGAGTATTGGAAGGTGCCTCATTTTGAAAAAATGCTTTACGATAATGCACAATTGGTTTCTTTGTATTCGGAGGCATATATGCTTACTGGAAAATCCTTGTACAAACAGGTGATCGATGAAACCCTGACCTTTATTGAACGGGAAATGACACACGGAAACGGAGGTTTCTATTCTGCCCTGGATGCCGATAGTGAAGGGGTAGAAGGGAAATTCTATGTGTGGAAAGAAGATGAATTTCGTAAAATCTGCGGCCCCTATGCCCAGCTGATGTCTGAATACTACAATGTAGGAGGTAAGGGCCTTTGGGAACATGGTGACAACATTTTATTACGTACTGAATCTGATGACGATTTTGCCCAGGAGCATAACCTGTCACGTACCGAACTGGAAAACCTGAAAATACTAATCCGTGGCAAATTACTGAGAGAACGAAATAAAAGAATTCGTCCCGGCCTGGATGATAAAATCCTTACCTCCTGGAATGCCTTGATGATTAAAGGGTATGTTGATGCATATAAGGCTACAGGTAATAAAAAGTATAAAGAAACAGCTATTAAAAATGCTAATTTTATCAAAGAAAATCTGATTATCGATGGCATACTGTTCCATAATTATAAAGATGACTTAGCTACAATACCAGGGTTTCTTGAAGACTATGCTTTTTATATTGATGCTCTGATTTCGTTGTATCAGGTCACTTTCGAAAAAGAATGGCTTTTCCTGGCAAACCAACTTACCGATTATACGATCAACAACTTCTTCGATCCCAATAATGTGATGTTCTACTTCACCCAAAAATCACAAAAGGGATTAATAGTCCGAAAGACTGATTTTATGGACAACGTTATACCTTCAGCCAATTCGGTGATGGCTCATAATCTGAGTACGCTGGGCTTGCTGTTCGAAGAGGAATCATACAGGAATTATGCGCTCCAGATGCTACGCAACATTAAACCCCATATGGAAAAATACAGCTCCGCTTTTTCCAACTGGAGTATGTTGCAAATGAATCTTACCCGACCTTATTATGTGGTTGCTGTTATCGGTAAGGACCACATGGCAAAGGCTGAAGAGTTGAATAAGGCCTACCAACCATTTTCTATTATCTGTGCAACCAAATCGGATATTTATCTTCCTTACTTTGAAAACAGAGTCCAGAAAGACCAAACTATGATCTTTGTCTGTACGGAGAAAGGCTGCTTGTTACCGACAGAGGATGCAACAGAGGCTTTGGTGATGATGGAGTAAGTAGTTGTGTATTTGTGAACGCTCTTGCAATAAATATGTTTACGATTTGCTTTGAAGTGTAAATGAATGTATTATATTTGAGACGGGTTGGGGAGCATGCCTGCATATTGCCTGGTCTTTTATTGAATAGTCGGTTTTGTGAGAAAAATGAAAAATTTTGTGTGATAAATAGTGTAACATTATGAATGAATGTTTTCCGGCAATTATTAACAGATTAATACGATAGATTATGAGAAGATTACTTTTTGTCATATTAATTGTACCACTTTTATCTTTTGGACAAGATAAGTTTTGTAAGGCTTTGTATCTGGAAAACTTTTCCAGCTTATCAGATCAAATCAATACTTATTTTGTTGACAACAATATTGACTCTTTAGGGCAGAATAAAACGGATGTTAAATTTAGAGAAATAGATTCCTTGATTAAGGACCTATCTCAATTAAATTGTATCGACACAGTTAAATATAGAGGTAGAAGAGGTCTTGTTATGAAAACAGGAGTTTTAATGACCGATATTATCATCTCACAAAATGCAAATGGAGTAACAAGCAATTATATTATTCGTCTGATTTTCGAAAACTATACAAAGGTTGTTTTCATTAGAGCACAATTAAATGGTTTCAAGCAACCAAAACAAACATGAAATGAAAGAAAAATTTCTAATTATCACCTTTTTAATCATTTCAATTGTAACTACAGGACAGGTTGTGGATAAAGTCACTTTCAGCTATGGTATTACAAATTCTGGTCTGGATTGGGATGTCGAACAAGATGATACTTTTATGATGTTTACCGGATGGGGTAGTCAGAATATTAGAGGATTTTACACCGGTGTGGAAGTCGATTATTTAACGAGCAAATACCTGGCTTTATCATCAGGCTTAGCATTTTATCAGAAAGGAGCTATCGATGAGTTTTCTCCACGAGCAATGAAATGGAGTTTAGATTATTTGTCATTCGACACAAAGTTAAAGGTGAACTATGATCTGAACAAGTTTACTCCATATTTGGTTATTGGTCCCAGGATTGATTATCTGATAAAGTACAGCAGCGAGTTTGATGAATTTGGCAGATTGGAAATGATGAATAAAATCAATTATGGTTTGAGATATGGTTTAGGAATTCAATATGATTTCGGAAAACTGGTATTTGGAATGGGTTGGCAAAATAATCTGAATTTAAATCCTGTTTTACAAAATAATGGTGAGTACATGAGACCCAAATTCTCAATCAATGACAACACAATGATCTTTAAGGTAGATCTGGGCATTAAAATTACTGCAGATTAAATTCCAAGATGTAAACTCCAGTGTGATTTTATGTTTATGGCAATGGTTTTCGGTCCTCGGCAGTCAATTTCTTGAGGAGGATAATGAGTTTTTGTTAACAATGGGAATACCAAAAGACCGCAAGCAGAATATCCTCCCGCTTACGGCCCAAATCAGTTAATTTCGGATCTTAAAAATCTTTTCCAGCGGCCATAACGTTGGCCGGATCAAATGCGTGGCATGGAGTAACTCCGTAAACCATGTTACATTCAGGGCATTTTGCTTCGAATGTTTCCATTGAGAATGTTTTTCCGCAGTCCTGACATTGGATGTCCATAGGCATCGGCAAAAATCCCTCTGAAAATCCCATCTGTCGAACTTTGTTTACTACTTGCTGGCCATTTTCGAACGAGCCAGAACAACCTTCATGCATAATATTTTGTTTATAGATTTACTAAATTTAGTTTTTGCTCCAAATGTAAGATATGCCCCTGGCGTAGTTGTGTACGCATGTTTAGCATAAAATTATCCATCTGTTCCAATTCGGAAAGGATCGATCGTTCTTCATCTGAAGTCTCAATTACTTTGTGTATACCGCCATTTTTGATAACAATACGACGATCGCCCATAAGGGCTAAAATAGGATCATGTGTAGCCATCAGTACGATCTTTTCCTCGCCAACCAAAAGTTGAAGTGCTTTCTTGCGATCGATACCGGCATTTTCGATTTCATCAATCAGAATAATCGGTGATTTGCTAAGAATGGCAGTGTCGGCAATCATCAAAGCTCTGGATTGTCCACCACTCAGACTTGTAATAGGTGTGTCGAGTGTGAATGATTCCCCGGCTAAATGATTGGCAGCTTCAAAAATTTTCTGAATCACTTCTTCTTCATTTTCCACTAAACGACTTTTAGCATGCAATTCAACAAATTCTCCAACAGTCAGATCCATTACAAAATTCATATTTTGCGACAACTGGGCTACCAGTTTATGGGATGAAGAAAAGCGGTATTTGTTATCAGCTGGTTCACCATTAATCAGAACCGATCTGCTGGTAGGAGTATCTGCTTTAGCCACCCATTCGATATCGGCTAGTAAGCGACTCTTGCCTGAACCGGTTGGTCCCACAATACATACGATTTCACTCTTACGGATTGTTAATTCCGAGAAGTTTTCAGCATCACCACTTTTATTAGTTCCTGGTAGAATCGTAATGCTATCGACGTTGTTGTCATCATCCTGTCCAAGAAAAGCCTGCATCTGAACGATATATTCCGACATCGAATGGATCAGCTGGTCATAATCCAATGCCCTTGCTTCCTGCTCTTCAATATCGTAAGAATCGATTAACTGGCGAAGGGTTTTGTCTTCATGGCCTGCTGTATCCAAAACCTGATCTTCAAAAAAGTTGATCAGGTATGGGTACATCGAAACCAGTCCGGCGATGGTTTTATTTTCTATTAATTTGAAATCCATGTTAATCCATTTTAATTTTTCGAACATTCCCCATCTGATATGATTCCCCAATTCGGGTTTCACCCAAACAATAAGAACATAAGGCTGAAGGCATCGGATATCTTAGTTTCTTTCCTTTCAGTGTGTCGATATGGCTCTCCTGATCATAAAGGAGTGTAGAAAGTTCGAAGGCGCCCTGGCCTGTCAAGCCATTTACATTTAATATGATGGCCGAAGGATTTACCATGTTTACACGTGATGCAAAAACCTCCCGCTCAGCCTGCGAAACGATATCACCTTTGGTGATAATCACGATATCAGCAGTTTTTAGCATGGGGCCAATTTTCTTGGGTGTGTTCACACCACTCAGATTATCGATCACGCAAATTGCTTTCACGTCTTTGATGTAAGGAGAACAACGGTTACACAAACCGGCACTTTCAGTAATTAAAATATCCAGGCCTTCATTCATGCCCCACTTGCTCACTTCTTCGATGTTACTTACAAAGTAATGATCGGGGCACAGGGCTCCTGAAAGTCCCTTCTTTACTTTTACACCTGCTTTTTCATACAGCGCATCATCATCCGTGTGTAAGCAGTCGAACTTTACAACACCTACATCCAGGTTCTGTTTTTTTAGTGCCTCAATGGTTTTGAGGATTACAGATGTTTTTCCTGATGATGGAGGCCCTGATATTGTTACTAAATTCATTGATCTTAACTTTTCTTTTTCTAAACTATTCCTTTACACCTTCATGGAACATGGCTTCCAGTTTTGGAATCATATCCGACACATTGTTTTCGTAGATGTAGTCCCAACCCAGCCACATGAATTTATTTTGTTCAGGGATCTGGTTGTCGATATTAGGGCTTACACTTGGGAACAAGCCTTTGATCGCTAATATTTCTGAAACATTGTAGCTCATAAAAAAATCCACAACAGGCTTCAACTCTTCCTTGTATTTAGCTTTGGTGATCATAAAGATCGGGCTGATAATTGCTCCGTCTTCGGGCCAAACGGCTTTCATTACCCCACCTTCTTTGGCCATTCGGGTGAAGAAGTATGGCATAATTGTAACCGCAGGCTTAGCCTGGGCCTTTTGGTGTGATTTTACCATTTGTGAAGGATGCATACTCTGCAATAAACTCTTTCCTAATCTGCGGATAGCTGATTCACCATATTTCTGATATAGATGTAGAAGAATGGCATTGAAGAGGTCGAAATCGGCGACGGGTAGGCTGATGCTGTTTTCAAATTCTGGCTTCAGCAGGTCTTCCCATGTTCGTGGCATTTCACGATCACCAAGTTCTTTGGTGTTTATTAGAAACACTGCTGGTACAACTCCTAACATGGAATATTGTCCTTTGGGATCGCGAAGACATATTTCATCATTATCAAAAATCGGATTGTATCTATCCAAACCACTGATATCAGCGAAAACACCTTGCTTCATAAACTTACCAAACATCTGTTCGTCGAAGAACATATCAAAACCTGCGGAAATAAATACTTCATCAAGTTTATGCTCCTCTTCAACAGAGCCCAGTTCATCCTTTAGCCAATCCAATCCCATTGATGCAGCTTTTAGATTGAATTTCAGGGGCGTTTTCGATGTGCTGTTATAGCTTTCTTTGAATTGTCCAAGCCCTTCTTCAAGGGGCATACGTACCGGGCAGGGTAATAATCCTGAAATGCGAATGGCATCCGGACCAACGTTTTCCTGGTAGGTGTTTAAGGCACTATCTATCTGTGCACGGTTTTGTTCAATGGTTTCAATCAGGTTCTCACAAAATGTTTTCACATTAATTTGCTTCAGACCTAAAGCCATTTCCAGTCCGATTTTACCAAAGACTTTACGTTTCTCTTCATCGGCAAATTGTGGAAAGCCTGAAGAAGTGAAAACAGAAATTGTTTCCGGGTATTTTTCGGTAATCTCAATCAGACTATCTTTTATGCTGAAATATTTATTTTCGATCATATCCTAACTAATTGCTGCTGCAAAACTAATAAAAAAGCATATGAGTACCTAAATAAAATTACAGAAGTGTGATCCTCGCTCTGTAGCCTTGGTAGTTGGAGGTGTAGGATGCTTGTGGGATATGAAAAAGCCACCTCAATTATTGAAATGAGATGGCTGTATTTATTAAAAAGTACGGTTTCTATTTCTTTTGTTTGTACTGGATAACTTCCTTTACAAATTCCCGGGCAAGATTGCCGGATAGTGGTGAGTTGTAGTTCATACGCTCAGGGTGAAATTGTACTGCAAGAAAGTAGTTCTTTCCAGCAGCTTCTTTCCATTCCACGGCCTCTGGAAGTCCATCAGCGGAGCGTGATACAATTCTCAGATTTGAAGCCAGCTCATCAATCCCTTGATGATGGTGGCTGTATACACTATCTGTTTTACCTTTAGTCAGCTTGTATAACATTGAAGCCTGATTGATCTCTACAGCGTGCCAATCGTGCTCTCCTTCTGTAGTCCGGTGTGATACGGTTGTGTCGAAATCAGTAGGAATATCAATAAATAAACTACCTCCTTGGGAGATATTGAAGATTTGCATTCCACGGCAGATACCCATAATCGGAAGTTGCATTTCCAATGCCTTGTCGATAGCTGCAAATTCGACGGTGTCACGATGCAGATCAAATTCACCACAACGGGCTGTGTCATCAATCTTACCATATCTCCCCGGGAAAACATCAGCACCGCCACTAATTAATAAGCCTGAACATTTTTCCAGCATAATCATTGCAGAATCAACCGAATATTTGTACAGGTTTATGGCTTCGATTGTGGAATCTGTCTTGAGTAACCATTTGTAGTAATTCGATAATTTATCCGGTTTGGTGTAATCTTTCGAAATCGCAATCAGAATTTTGTCTTCCTTAGCAATTTGTTGTTTACAGGAACTAAAAACAATAAACATTGACAGAATCACTGCCAAAATTCTTACACCTTTCAAATTGTACTTCATACTTTATTTAATTATTACAGGAGTTGCAAGGTAGTCTTTTTCGGTGGAAATAACCAAAGAGTAAAGCCCAGAGGGTATATTACCGGAAAGTGGGATGCTTAAACGTTGTTGATAAGATGAATGTTTTTCATGAATAAGTTTTCCACTCAGGTCATATAGCCTTAGATTAATAGACTTAAAGGGCTGATTTGTTTCAATATTTATAAAGGCTTCAGTTGGATTTGGATATATTTTGAATGTGTTATATGCCGTTTTTAATACTTCATCGGGAAGAAGCCCTAAATATCGGTCCCGGGCAGGATTGCTGTATTCATCCAGATCATAGGGGAATCCAATTGAAGGCCATGGATATTCCACAATCCAGAAATCAGGTTTTGCAGTCAGGTAGTAAGAACTATCGGATAAAGAGCTGATTGGTTCTGGAAGATATCCATCAGGAGTGTGATTTCCATATTCAAAATGATCTTCACCATGAATATCATAATTGCCATAAAGGAAGTTTTCGTTGGTAATTTCATTTCCAACAAAGTTTTGGGAAGACGTAACTAATGGGATGCCTACGAAAGTGATCATGATTCCATATAGCTCAGTACGGTTTCTGAAAAAGGTATTATAAGGGCCGGATGGGCCCCAGTAGTGATCGATGATGATATTTTGAACAATATTTCCTTCAAATAAATTACCAAAGGGATAGTGTCCATGTAAGGAGATATCTCCCGAATAGTCGTGGATGTCCTCCGAACGATAAGGTTCAATGCTGTAATTGTATCCAAAAACATTGCCATTAGCCCCAGTTTTAACCATCATGGCATGGCGAAGCTTTTTAAAGACATTGTTCTCAATTAAACATTCTCCGGTATGGTGGTTGAGTGTTACGCCATATCCACGTGTTCCGGTACCATCAAATGTGAAAGCATCATGGATGTAACAGTTTTTTACTTCACAGTGTGTACTGACACCAAAATAAATATGACTACCAACACTGTATTCACTTTCAACATTCAGAACCTGGCAGTTTTTGGCATATCCGAAATAGATATTATAACCAGCACCTTCAGATGGTTCGTCCTGCCTTATAATTTTCAAATTTCGAATGGATACATCAGTTACCGGTTGGATGACTCGTATGCGTGGGTTCAATTCTGCCGAGTAATCAATCCTTAGAGGATTCTCAAAGGAAATAGTACTTCCTTCAATAGATGTGATCTGTAATATTTGACCCACCGAATTATCACCCCAGCTAATCGGATTTGTATCCCAATCTCCATTATCCTGAATAAATTCAACGTGTTGGCCTGTTTCAATATTTTCAGTTAATTCCAACTCCATAGAAGTGCTTCCAAAGTTGTATCCTGATAAAACAGGGATGAAATCTCCGGTAGGGTATCCGTTTATCGAAAGGCAATTTTCGGGTTGACCACTATGGTTGAAAAGCAATTGGGTACTTATGGAATCTACTCCTGAAACGATACAGCTGTCGGGAAGTGAAATTGTTGAGGTGATTAAATATTCTCCTTCGGGGAAGAAGATGATGCCGGCATGTCCATTTAATGAATTAATGGCTTCGAGGAAATATTCGGTGTCATCGTTAAGCCCGTCACCCGAAGCACCCAAATCCATTACGTTTATTACAAGATCCGGTTCATAAATATTATCATGTAATCCGGCTATAGTCCATTCAACGCGTCGATCTTCAGGGATGATTTGTCCATTACAAAATAAAGTACCTGTATAAAATACCAGAAATAATAAAGCCCTTATCATGTAACAAATTTACATCCGATAAGGGCTTTATACAATTAATTAATTGTTATTATTTGGTTGATGGGCGCCGTTTTTTCAGCCAGATCGTGTGCCCTGGCTTTGGTTGCTGGTTTACTTTCGTCCTGTTTTTCCAAAGTAAACTTTTTAATCGTACACCGTATAATTGTGAGATCGAGTACAAGCTTTCGTTTTCTTGTACCTTATGATATTTTCTGGTCGCTTTTCTTTTCTTCTTTTTCAGATATAACATCTGACCGGAATAGAGTTTGTCTGAACGGCCCATGTCATTATACTTCTGTAATTTCCCCATGTCAATGCCAACTTCCATGGCAAGCTTAAGGAAACTATCTCCCTGTTTTACAAAAACAAATTCCACTCCATTGTTTTGATATACTATCCTTCCGGAAGCCAGTTCACTACACTCTCTGTAGTCTTTAGCAGAAGGGAAGTTATAACCGGTAGCATAGCGGCCATTGCTGATTTTTATAATTTCAGGTTGTTCTTTAGGTGCCTTATTCATAGCCACAAGGTCGTACTGATGCAGCTTGTTATCTTCAATGATTTTGATAAGCAACTGTGGGTATCTTGGATTGGTGGCATAACCTGCTTTTTTCAACCCACGTGCCCAGGCTTTGTAATTCATTATATCCAGTTCGAACAAGAAGGCATAGCGTGACCGGTTTGTTAAAAACTCCGAATGATCATTGTATGAATCATCAGCTGTGCGATATTTTCTAAAGCATTCGTGTTTTTTATCATCGTCATAATAAATCTTCTTACCACTCCAGCCTTTATGGCATTTGATGCCAAAGTGATTATTCCCTTTGGTGGCAAGAACGCTGTTTCCATCATTGCTTTCGAGTAAGCCTTGTGCAAGTGTAATACTCGCAGGAATCCCATATTTCCGCATCTTGGCTATCGCCAGATCTTTATAGTTGTCTATGTATTCCGCTCTCGTTGTTTTACGAGCCGGTAGTTGTGAAAATCCTTGACAAACAATTACTAATGATAGGATCAGGAAAGTGATCCGCAACAATATCTTCATCTTTACCCTGTTTTTCTGGTACTAAATTATTAAGAAATAGAACGTTTGAATGGTACGAAAACCATTACTTATTAACGATCGACTTTTAATAAAATTTCTATTATTTGGATAATTTCACTATGATGAGAGAATGAGGCCTTTAAAGTGTATATTTGTAGGGATATCAGTTTAATTAGAAGCTTATTCAGTAATACCCATGAAGGGATTGATGATTTTTATTCTTTATTTTGCGGCATTATTATGTAATGCTCAAACCTTACAAGAACAGGCTGATGCATTGGAATCTCAATTGTCCAATATGTCTGCTGTTGAGAAAGTAAGTGCCTATAATCAGCTAGCTGAATATTATATGGGAATAAAAGACTCCCAGGTAATACACTATTTGGAGTTAGCCGAAAAATCGGCCAAAGAAAATCATTTGATAAAGCAGGAAGCTAAATCTTATTTGTTAAAAGGGCAGCTTCGGTATATACAATCCAGAAATGATGAAGCAATTCACTTTGGTCAAAAGGCTGTTATAGAAGCTACAAAGGGAAAAGATACTTTAATCCTAGTCCAGGCTTATGAGTTATTATCTTCAATTTACATTCTTTATTCAGATTTAGAAACAGCGGAAACCTATTACGATAGTCTTACTTCTCTTGTAGGGAAGAATGATGATTCATTGCTGATAGCACATGATTTATTTAGTTATGGAGAAATACTTGCCCTAAAAGGTGAATTTGCTGATGCAATTAAGGCTTTAAATACGTCCTTGTCCCTGTTTAAAGAGCTGAATCTTGATCAACAAATTATTGAGGTTTTGTATTCATTGGGTGTCCTATATTATGAAAACTATTTTTATAATCAGGGTTTAATCTATTTTGAATATGCAGTTCAAATAGCTGAACGAATTGGGAATGTGGTTGAATTGAGCTATTCATATAATTTCATTGCTAATAGCTATCTGTCGCAAGGTGATTATGAAACTGCTCTTGAAAATTATCAAAAAGCAACGTATTATTCTGAACTTTCGGAGAGTATTGATGTTCTGATCGTTCTTTATTCCAATATGGCCTCTTGTTATATTGAATTGGAAGATTTTAAAAAAGGGCTGGATTGTTTGCATATGGCTGAGGAATTACAGGATAAGGGCAAGAATTATTATTTCAAACCTTATCTGGTGGGGAATTATGCACATTTGAAATACAAACAAAAGGATTATAGAAAGGCTATATATTATTTTAAGGAGTCCATTCCTTTACTCAGGAAATCAAAAGATTTTCCTTTTATCGTTTCCAAATTTCTCTTGTTGGCAGAGTGTTATTATCTGGAAAAAGATACAAGTATGGCACTTACTTACTATGATTCGGCAAAGATCTTGACTGATAAGCTGGGTAAAATTAGTCTTTCTCAATTGTATCATGAATCCTATCATAAATTTGCCAAGCTGTATGGATATACTAACGAAGCTTTATTTCATCTTGAGAAATACACCCAATTGCGAGATTCTTCTGAAATGCTATCCAGTCATGAGAAGTTGATTTTTGAGACTGATATCCTGGAAGGGGCTATTCAAAAAGAGAATATCAGTTTGAAGAGATCGGTGGAACAGAAACAAGATAAGGTGTTTAAATTACAGCTTGTTATCTATTTACTTGTAGCATTGGGGTTTTCTGTTGTTTTAGTAATTATAGCCATTTATCGGATCCGGTCACACCGGAAGTTGAAGGAGGTGAATATTCAACTTGCTGAAATGGTTGATGTTAGTACTCGTGATCTGAAAGAGGAAATAAAGCAAAAAGCAATAATAGAAGAGGAGCTTCTCGAAATAAATGATCGCTTTGAAAAACTAACACGATCAATCCCTGATATCACCTGGAGTAGTCGGTTAAATAATGACGGGACTAATACCCTGGTTTATCTGTCTCCTCAAATACAAGCCTATTCAAATTATAAAGTTGATGACTTTAAGATGAAACCTGAAATCTGGGTTCATGAGATTGTGCATCCGGAAGATCGGGAACAGGTGTTAAAAACAAATATGGATGTGAATTCAGGTGAACTTTCCGTTGCTGAAATAGAATACCGGATCATTGATAAGAATGAATCTGTAAAGTGGATACATGAAAAGATAAATGTTAGCAGGGAAATTGATGGAGTTAGGCTGGATGCTATTATTTCGGATATAACCAAGCAAAAGGAAATTGAGATTAAGCTACGGGAATCGCAGGAAAAGCTACAGGAACTAAATGCTACCAAGGATAAATTCTTTTCCATAATAGCTCATGACCTGAAAAACCCGTTCAACTCCATCCTTGGTTTTGCGAATCTATTGAAGGAAAACTACGATGAGTATCATAAGAATGAGCATATGGTTTTTATCGAAAATATCCGAAATGCTTCTGATAGTGCTTATAAGCTTCTTCAAAATCTATTGGAATGGTCTCGATCTCAAACTGGGCGTTTGGAAGTTAAACCCGAAACCTTTGATCTTTCGGAGGTGGTAAATAACAATATCGCACTGCTGAATCCTTTGGCCCATAATAAACAGATCCATTTGGCTACAACTGTAGCCTTTGATACATTAGTCTTTGCTGATAAGAATATGATTCACACCATTGTTCGTAATCTGATTCAGAACGCGATCAAATTTTCATATCCGGATCAGGAGGTTGGTGTTTTTGCAGAAATGGGAGAGCAATTTGTCTACCTTTCAATTGCGGATAGTGGAGTAGGTATTTCTGAGGATAAATTGGATAAACTATTTCGAATCGAGACACAAATTAAGACAAAAGGTACTGCTAAAGAACAGGGGACAGGTTTGGGACTTATGCTTTGCAAGGAATTTATCGAAAAAAATTGTGGAGAAATACAGGTGGAATCAAAGCCTGGCCATGGAAGTACATTCACCATATCGATTCCCATGTATGAGCTGAATGCATAATATCGTATTTTTGCAGTCAGAATTTTTAACCTATGGATATAATTTTAAAATATTTTCCTGATTTAACGGAAACCCAAAAGAAGCATTTTGAGGCTCTTTTTGATATTTACTTAGATTGGAACACCAAGATTAATCTGGTTTCCCGAAAGGATTTTGACCAACTATACACACGGCATATCCTGCATTCTCTTTCGATTGCTAAAGTGATTCAATTCAAACCTGGAACAGAAATAATGGATGTGGGTACCGGAGGTGGATTCCCGGGGATCCCCCTGGCTATCATGTTTCCTCAATCCGATTTCTATTTGATTGATGCCATTGGTAAAAAGATAAAGGCCGTGAATGGAGTGAAAGATGCTTTGGGACTGGAGAATGTTTTTGCTGAACAAAAGCGTGCCGAGCAGGTCGAACATAGTTTTGATTTTATTGTCTCACGTGCTGTAACCCGGTTACCAGAATTTATGGGGTGGATCCATAATAAAGTTCGCAAAAATGGTTTTAACGATCTTCGAAACGGAGTGATCTATATCAAAGGTGGTGATGTAGAATCCGAATTGGTTAATATTAAGAAGAAACATAAAATTTTTAATATCCCTGAATTCTTTGAAGAGGAATTCTTCGAAACCAAGAAGGTGGTACATATTTATTAGGAATTAGGATTCAGGATTCAGGAATTAGGAATTAGGATTTTGGCTGCAGGTATAATATTAAGTTATTCCTGCAGCTTTATATACCGAAACCCTGTATTAGACCCCATTTAACCTCAAACCGAATACTTCTACTTCATACCCGTTTACGATTGTTAAATAATGTAAAACCAAGGCTTGGGCTTGGCGAAAAACTCCTATATTTGTTTTTCTCAAATTTGTATAATAATATAAATCATTGAATACTATGAGTGAAATAATTAATCTTGAACCTAAAGCGGTTTGGAAACATTTTTATAGCCTGACGCAAATTCCACGTCCATCAAAAGTAGAAGAAAGAATCCAGGATTTCATGTACAAATGGGGTACTGATCTTGGATTAGAAACTATTAAAGATGAGGTAGGAAATATCATCATCAAAAAGCCTGCGACTCCTGGTATGGAAGATCGTATGGGTGTAGTTTTCCAAGGACACCTTGATATGGTTCCTCAGAAAAACAGTGATACTGATCATGATTTTGATAATGATCCTATCGAAGCATTCGTTGATGGTGACTGGGTGACGGCTAAAGGAACCACTTTAGGTGCTGATAACGGTATGGGTGTTGCTGCTGCAATGGCTGTTCTGGAGGCAACTGATATTCCTCACGGTCCTGTTGAAGCACTTTTTACTGCTGATGAAGAAACTGGTATGACTGGTGCTTTCGGCCTTCAGCCTGGTATTCTTGATGGTGATATTCTTTTGAATATGGACTCGGAAGATGAAGGTGAATTATATGTAGGTTGTGCTGGTGGTATTGACGCTAATACAACTTTCAAATTCGAAAATGAAGCAGTTCCTGCCGGACATAAAGCTTATAAAGTTAGTGTTGCCGGCCTTAAAGGTGGTCATTCTGGTATGGATATTCCGCTTGGTCGTGGTAATGCCAATAAGATTTTCTTCCGTTACCTGAAGCAGACAGCAGCTCAGTTTGAAATGCGTTTAGCCAATATCGAAGGTGGTAGCCTTAGAAATGCGATTCCTCGTGAAGCATTTGCTGTTGTTACTGCTCCTGAAGCAAAAGAAGCTGATGTTAAGAAACATCTGGAAGATTATGCGACAATCGTTAAATCTGAATTAGCAGGTACAGAACCTGATATGGAGATCATGATTGAAGCAACTGAAATGCCAGCTAATTTAATTGATGCTAAAACTCAGACTAACCTGACTCATGCAGTTAACGCTTGCCCTAATGGTGTTATGCGTATGAGTGATAGCATGCCTGGTTTGGTTGAGACTTCTAACAATCTTGCAGTTGTTAAGTCTGTTGGTAATGAAATCTTAGTTCAGTGTTTGATCCGTAGTTCTGTAAACTCGGCTAAAGATGATATGGGTTCTGTTATCTCTTCTGTATTCGAACTTGCAGGAGCTGAAACTGTATTGGATGGTGCTTATCCTGGTTGGAAGCCCAATATGGATTCTCCGATCTTGAAGACTATGCAGGAAGTTTACGAAAAGATGTATGGTAAGACTCCAGACATTAAGGCGATCCACGCAGGACTTGAGTGTGGTTTGTTAGGTGGTGTGTATCCAAATTGGGATATGATCTCATTCGGTCCAACGATCCGTTTCCCTCACTCTCCAGACGAGAAAGTGAATATTGCAACAGTACAGAAATTCTACGATTTCTTACTTGAAACTTTGAAGAGCATTCCAAAGAAATAATCTTTCGAATATAAATAACGGGGATCCCCTGCCTGTTGGTTGGGGATTCTTTGTTTTGTTCAATTCCTGATATTAATATTCTTTTTTTATGAAAGCTGTAATTATTGGTATTCAACAAGGTGAGGAAGAGTTAATGAAAATAAAGACTGATTTTCCTGATTACAACATCTTGAGTAGTGGCCTTGCAAAGATCATCGATAAAGATGTTGAAAAACTTCCCCCTCTGGGTGAAAATATTAAAGCAACCATAAGTAAAGACGTAATGGAGTATATTCTCGATTTTGGGGATAAGTTCATTAAAGGGAAGAGAATTCATGACATATTAAAGATCAAAGGAATCAGTTTTTGGTATTATCATAAATTCAGAATTTATTTTGAGCTCAGGAATTTCTTGTACGAGTTGGAGGTATTAAAACAGGCATCCGATTTATATGAGGAGCTTATTTATTTTACCTCAAATAATAAATTCGAAATATTTCAGTCTGAACTGCCCAATGTTGAGTTCAGGATTGTAAAGCAGAAGGCCAAAATAAATTGGAATAGTGTTTTCAACTACACATTGTTTTTTGGGCTAAGGTCAATTATTGGTTTGTTGCAATTGCCAATGTGTAGAAGACAAAGCCTCTGTGTGTTGGATCGCTCAAAAAAGCAATTTTGTCTTAACAGGGAATCATTAGTTCCTGAAAGGGAGAATTATTCGTTGGTTTACCTTTTCGATCGGTTGGATGATAATGCTGTCAGGATTTATGAAGAGGAGCCTCCCAAATTTAATACTGATTCCTCCTATAAATTCTCATGGAAAAGTTTCGATTTTAGAAAGACTAAATACAAGAAGCTATATGGTGAGGTACTTCTGTTGAAACAGCTAATAAGCAGTTTTCGATCTAATGATAAGCACGAATTTCAGAAAACCTATAATGATGCCTTTGAGACCATCTGGAAGGGCCTCACCGATCCACAGGATTTGTTAACCGCATCTTATCTTAAAGATTTCTCTAAAGTATCATTCTTTTATCTTCAAAAAAACAATGCATATCATTCATTCTTTAAAAATTCAAGTATAAAAAGTGTAGCAACAATAGATGAAAATTCTCCATCTGTTAAGGCTATCGAAGATGCAGCCAAAAAACTGGGAAAGAAAGTTGTTGGAATTCAGCATGGTGCAATTCATATTTTGCACCCGGCCTACCGTTATACTAAGAATGATCCTTTTGATAATGTTCTTCCTGATATTACACTAACCTGGGGCCAATATTGGACTGATTTTCTGATAAAGCATGGGAATTACCCCCAGAACAAAGTCGTTACTGTGGGGCAAATCAGGACTGATATTATTCCAAGACTCCTTGATTCGGAAGTGGTGTCCCAAAGCAAAATGAGTGAAAAGTTCAGAGTCATGTTTGCGTCCCAGCCTCAAAGGGATCCTCTTTTACGTTACCAGGCAGCTTTTGATGTGTTCAAGGCGGCGAGTCAATTAAATGACGTTAGTCTTGAACTGAAGCTTCATCCTTCTGAGATGAATGATGTAGATTATTATAAACAAATAGCCCGAGATGCCGGATGTGAAAACTATGAAATTGTTTATGACCGTGATCTATATCAGATGATCGCACAAAGCAGTTTGGTGATAACTTGCTTTTCAACAGTGGGTACCGAAGTGGTTTACTTCAAAAAGCCATTAGTTGTTCTGGATCCTCTGAATCTGGATATCCAGGGATATATAAAAAATAAGGTAGCCTTTAAAGCTACCAATGCAGATGAATTAAAAAGCTTGATCTCAAAGATTCAAATCCGGGAACTAAGCCCCGACGAAAAAGCTCAAGATGACTTTATTCACCTGTATGCACATGAAATTGATGGAAACACAGGTGCTCGTGTTTTAGATCATATTAATGTGCATTCCTGAATTCTTCCAGAATAAGCTCCAAAGCCTGGTCGAGTTGATTGTTTTCTGTCAGGATTCGTTCCACAAATTCCCTGAAAGCACCTTCTCCACCTTTTTTCGAGGTTGACCAGTGTGCATGTTTTTTTACATAATCTGGAGAGTGTGCAGGTGTAGCACTGATTCCGGCCTGCTGAAGCAACAGGATATCATTCACGTCATCACCAATAAACGCAATCTGATCGAGAGTAATATTAAGTTTTTTGCAAAGGCTTTCAGCAACCTTCAACTTGTTTCTTACCCCCATAAACAGGTGTTCAACTTTTAGTTTTTCGGCACGTCTTTTTACGATATTCGTATCTTCTCCGGTAAGAATTCCAACCGGAATATCCAAGACTTTCAGAGCTTTAATGCCAAAACTGTCGGAGGTGTTGAAGCGTTTAAGTTCATTGTCGAATTGGTCGTAATACATACTCCCATCAGTCCAAACACCATCTATATCGGTTAATACGAGCTTAATATCCTTCATAATTTCTTATTGAATTAATCCCCGGTAAATTACTTCATTCTTAGGAATATCTTCTTTAGCTTGTTTGCCTATAATTTGATCCTTATCATTCCATTTGAATCCATTTCCAGGACTTAGCATATGAATATCCTCCAAGGTTATGACCTCCCCTTTGTTGATTTTTCGGTTCGAAGCAATCGAACGTTCCAGTTTTATGCGAGCTTCAACAGAGGCATCTGAAACAAATAGCTTTTTTTCACCCATTGCCTTTTCAGCATTGCGAATATCCCGAACCATTCTTGAGATTCCATCAGGCCCGAGAGATCCTTTCTGGTCTGTTCCTTTCATGTTGCGATCTAAAGTAATATGCTTCTCAATCACTTTTGCCCCCATACCCACAGCAACTGCAGGAATCACGATACCTATTGAATGATCGGAATAGCCTATCGTAAATTCAGGATAGTTTTCCTGTAGATACAACATGCTGTTCATGTTGATGTTTTGATATTCACTAGGGTATTGAGACAAGCAATGTAAGATTGTGATCTGCGAATGGTGTCTGGTAATTATCTCTAAAGCCGCATCCAATTCCGGTTGACCTCCCATTCCGGTAGAAAGGATGATCGGGATTTTTGTTTCAGCCATTGCTTCCAAAAGAGGGGTGTTCGTCAAGTCTCGGGATGCAACCTTTAGCTTATCTGGTTTGAAAAACTTCAACATGCTAAAACAACCTATTGCACATAAGGTCTCAACAACATCCAAGCCTTTCGATTTAGCATATTTATACAATTCAAAATGTTGTTCATCACTAAGCTCCAGAAATGCCCTGTGTTCGCCGTAGGTTTTCCCAAAAGAATTCGGATTATCATAAGGCTTTCGCATGGCACTTTCAGTCAACTCTTCATTCAAATCACGCTTGGTCAACTTAATTGCATCCATTGGGCGCATGATAGTATGGAAGAGTTTATCTTCCACAGGCTCTGCAGCAACATCAATCAATTTCCGGGCAATCTCCATCGAACCATTATGGTTCTGGCCAATTTCTCCAATTATATATGTATGGTTCATTCTTACTTCTGATTTTTGTCAATGATCGATTTCATCTGAGATAATAGTTCTTGATTTCCATCGATATAATGTAATATTCTCCCCGCAGGAATATCAAAAGAGTCTTTATTTTTTAATTTTTGATAAATTGTTTGATACATTTTGAAATCCTGATCAGTGTCCAAAGTTAGTCTAATATCTGTTCTTTTGTAAAAATCTTCCGGAGCTGGGACAAAACCGACATTAAATTTGTCAGCGTTGGAATAAATAAAGTTGGTGACATGTTCGAGGTATAACTTTTCATCGGTCATTTGTAATACCTTTTCCAATGTTTTAAGAGTGGTAACCTCTCCCCACAATCCTAAATGGGATTTGATGCTAGGTAGGTTACCTGCTAATGCATAAGAGCAATAGTCCAACTTATTCTCAATAAAATGAGGTATTAAATCCAATGTAGCTTGTACATCAAGAAAAGGATTATCTGAGCATATTCTGATGATGTTTTTTATATCATACTTTTTAGCTGCCTCAACAAAGCGGGATAAAACATTATTTTCACTTCCACGAAAAACAGCAACTTTATAACGCCTTCCAATCTCTTCTATTTTATCATCATTAGAATTGATTGTCGTGGCTAATATGACTGGGATGTTTGTGTTCTTAGAAAGATTTTCTAGGAGTATTTCCAGAACATTATATTGTTCATAAAATGGTAAGATGAGTTTCGATGGTAAACGACTCGAACCTGTACGGGCCTGAATAATGATTCCTGTGTTTTCTTTTGTCATCAGTCAATTTATTTGTGATGCAAATTTAATAAGATTGATCAGATCTGAACAATTCAGAGGTTTACCAAGGTAGAAAAAATCAGGACACCTGTGAAATAACCTGTTTGGCATTATTCAGGGTAGAAATATTGAGAAGTTGTTTTGTATATATAAGTGAGTTTTAAATTGAAGTAATCTGTTTTCCAGGTATGATCCTCCAGGGGTAATTATGTGAATGTTCTCGTGTTAATTATTATGGCTTCAACCAATTCCATTTCTTTCACTTAATTGTATGTTAACAGATTTTATAAGGATGAGAATTTTTACCGTACTTTGCGGATTATTAAAAAAAATAAAAGACATTGGGAATAATCAGGAGACAAACCATAGCAGGAACCTTATTTTCATATTTGGGGGTAATGATCGGTTTTATTACCACTGCACTTCTTTTTCCAAAATACTTATCTACCGATGAAGTTGGTTTATTACGACTGATGGTTTCATTTACCATGATATTTGCCCAATTCGGTAGTTTTGGTTTTAATAATGTTACAACAAGACTTTTTACTTATTTCAGAGATAATGAGAAAAAACATCATGGCTATTTCCTGGTCATGATGGGAGTGGCATTATTGGGTTTTTTATTGGTTGCAGGAGCATTCCAGATTATGAAGCCCTATTTGATACGGGAGTATTCTCAGCAATCAGCCTTGTTCGTTGAATATATCAATTGGATCATACCACTCATCTTTTTTCAGTTGTTCTTTTCAATTTTGGATACTTATTACAAGGTGTTATATAACGCACTTTTTGGCACAATTATAAAGGACTTTGTTCAAAAGGTATTCATACTCTTTAGTATCGTATTGTTCATTTTCAATATTCTTGATTTCAGACAATTGGTTATAGCCTATATAGCAGCGTTATCCCTTCCGACACTGATTATTTTCGTACAATTAATCAGAGAAAAACAGGTTTCGTTTAGTTGGGATGGCAATTTCTATCGTAAACGTTTGGTTAAGACATTAGTGAATGTATCTTTTTATGGAATCTTAATGAGCTATACCGGCATACTGGTTCTTCATATAGATACTATAATGATTAACCACTTCAATGGGTTGTCCGATACCGGCGTTTATTCCATCACCTTCTTTTTTGGTACTTTGATACTGATTCCAGGTCGGCCTTTGAGTAAAATAGCTGGGGTCGTAATTGCAGATGCATTCAGGAAAAAGGATATAAATAATGTTGAAACAATTTATACAAAGAGTATCATCAATCAGGCTCTTATTGGAACTCTTGTGTTCATAGGTATCTGGGCAAATATAGATAATGTATTCAGGATTTTACCCGAAGAATACGCAGCCGGAAAGTATGTTATATTCTTCATCGCTCTGGCAAACCTGTTCGATATGTTTGCCGGAGTATCGCACTTGGTAATATTCAACTCGAAATACTACCGGATGATGACTGTATTTCTTCTCATTTTCGTAGTGTTGATCATTGGTACCAACCTAATCTTTATTCCAATATTGGGGATCGTAGGAGCTGCGATTGCCTCTGCTATATCCCGCTTCATTTATACAATGATGAGAATTGCCTATGTGAACAGAAAATTCAAATTCACTGTATTTGATCTGCGTTGGATTAAACTTCTCATTGTTAGTGTGGCAGCATACCTTGTGGGGGTGTCTATCCCAGTCATGGATTCTTTAATTCTGGATATAGGGGTTCGTAGTGCGGCAATTTCCCTTATTTTTGCAGCGCTGGCATATGTGATGAGAATTTCTGAAGATATGAATGAGCGTCTTCAGGTATACGCAAAGCTGGTACTTCAAAAACTAAAGTAGATGAAGGATATCAAGAATGTTGTCATTGTAGGCTCCGGTGCACTGGGTACCAGTTTGGGAAATGTGATTGCACGGAAGAAGATCTACAATGTGGTTTTATTATCGATAGAAAGTGATGTTGTACAAAGCATCAATGAGGAAAAAATAAATCATAAATATTTTCCACGAATTCTTTTGGAGCCAACTTTGGAGGCCACAACCAATGAAGTTGTACTGGAGAAAGCGGATATAATTTTCATGGCCATTCCATCGGCCGTAACAGTGGATTATTTAACCCAACGGATTGATATGATCAATCCGGGTGGGGTAATTGTTAATATGGCAAAAGGTTTTGCTGATGATAAGCGAACAGTTGGTGAGCGGATTAATAAAAAGATTTCACAAACGGTTTGTGCATTGAAAGGTCCAACCTTTGCACGTGAATTAATAAACAATCAGCCCACAGGTTTTACCTTAGCATGTGAGGATGAAGCTGTGTTTTCTGCTTTCGATGAGCTTTTTGATGGAACCACTGTTTATCTGGACTATTCAACAGATTTGAAAGGTGTTGAATTGTTAAGTATACTCAAGAACATTTATGCCATTGTTGTGGGAATTGTAGATGCACAATTCGATAGTCCGAATTTGCGTTTCATGGTGCTCTCCAATTGCTTTAAGGAAATGCGTGAGATACTCTCTCAGTTTGGAGGAAATGAATCCAGCTTGTTTAAATATTGCGGATTTGGTGATTTTAACCTTACAGCTCTCAATGATTTGAGTCGTAATCGTACATTAGGTTTACTTATAGGAAAAGGATTTTTCGATGAGCATATTTCTGAAAAGGTAGTTCTTGAAGGAAAAATTGCCACTCATGTATTTTGTGAAAAGATTTCTCAAACAAAATCATTAAGCAATTATCATATAATCGGAGAACTTTATAAAGTCTTTACTGAGAATTATGATATTTCAAAGTTTGTAAACAATATTCTCAAACTTCACGCCAGTCATTAAGGAAAAGTTTAATTCGTATTCATGCCTTAAGCTGGCAAGAATACGAATGTTCTCAATCTTTTCGAATAAGGATGTTTACTCCGTTTCCCTTTTGTCTGGGTAATGAAGGTTTGTGTCTATAGTAATAGGGAAAGTTGGTGTGTTAAATTCTCTCTGGAGTATTTGATTCGTTCTTCTTCAGAAATACCACACAGACTTCCTTGTTTTTTTTGTTCAATAAGGAGGTCTATGTATGCTTCCAGATCATTAGAATTTGTATAATCAAACATTTTCCCGGCCTTGCATTGATCGATAATCGTTTTTGCATCTGATTTAGATGGCCCTATCGAGATGATGTGTTTTTTTGAGCCTATATACTCGAACAGTTTTCCGGTTAAAATACCTTCGTTATCTTTTATTTTTGGAATAATCAATAACAAAGCATCCGATTCCATCATATAGCCAATGCTTTTGTCATGATCTACATAACCTTTGATTTCTATTTTATCAGATGGTAATTGTTTGATGAAGTTTTCACTGATTTTACCTACAAGCCTAAGTTTTATGTTCAGGCCTTTTGCTGTTAAAGAATAAAAAGCATTAATGAAAGCAGAAGCATCGTATTCATCTGAAAGTGTCCCTGTATAGGTGATGAGGAATTCATCCTGCTTTGTATTGACTATCTGTTCAGAGAAATCTTCTGTATCGAAACCATTGGGGATAATGTGGATTTTATCAGCATCAACTAATTGTGATTTCTTAATGAAGATGTTCTTTATTGCCTGGCTTACCACAATTGTCTGATCACTATTTTCTAATACCAGGCGTTCCATTTTTTTATCAGCTTTTGCAGCCCATGAGGTATGATACAACTGCTTATAATAATAGATATCGGTCCATGGATCTCTCAGGTCGGCGATCCAGGGAATATTATAGAGTTGTTTTAGCTTAAGTCCGATAAGTTGTGTTGAATGTGGAGGACTGGTTGTGATAATAGCATCAATTGGTGTGGTATTGATGATCTGTATGGCCTTTTTCATTGCATATCTGTTCCAACCTTTTCTGGAGTCCGGAATGAAAACATTTCCTCTGATAAATCGGCTTAGCTTTTGCATAAATCCCGGATTTGCCTCATTGGCAAATCCGGAATGTGGAATTTCTTTTTTCTTCGAGATCTTCTTATATATATTATATGGCTCGAAAGTATCGGTTTGGTGTGTGGTGACATTCTCTGGAACATCATGCAACAGGCTATGGTCTGTTACCGCATAGGAAGCCTTTTCAGGATCTACGGTTAAGATCACAGGTTCTATTTCGAACTTTTCAAAATACTTAACAAATTTCAGCCATCGCTGAACACCACTTCCTCCACTTGGAGGCCAATAATATGTTATTATCAGAACTCGTTTCATTCCTTATTAAGCTTATTCTTTTATAAGAGCTTTGTTTTTCATCATCAGGTCTGAAGCAATGGCTCCAATCAGCATCAAGAGAATCAGGATTGAACTTATTAGCGAAATCTTTTCTCCAGTGTAATAGGAAGAAGGCTCAAACTTAAACTCAATGACATGTTCACCCGCTGGAACAATCATCGATCGAAGCACATAGTTAACTGAGAAGTGTGATTTTTCTTCACCATCGATTAATACCTTCCAACCTTCAGGGTAATAAATCTCAGGAAAAACAGCTAACTGGTCTTTTGTTGTAATTGCTTTGTATACCAGGTGATTGGGTTGGTATGATTGCAGCTTAATACTGGATACAGAATCTTTTGAAAATTCAAAACCTTGTAATTGTTCTTTGTATCTGTTGTCTATAATAGCGGTCTTTGATGGATCAAATTCCGTAAGTGAAGCAATTTCTTCGTCTGCATTTTCCACCCATTTTAGTTCCTCAACAAACCAGGCATGGCCCAGCGCAAATGGATTTCTTTGGGCAATCGCCTGAGTACGTTCCTGATTTGGGATAATCAGATATTTTGTATTCAGCATGTTTACCACCTCCATGTTGTTATTTTGAATGTGATGATCAAATAATTCCTGGTAACGCTTCATTTTTGCGCCATGGTATCCACCAAGCGATTTGTGGTAATATGATGTGCTGGCATCATTCATGGTGTTGACCGTTAAGTTCAATACACGGAAATTTGGATCTTTATCCTGCAATATTTGTTGGTTAGCAGCGGATAAAGGATACGGCTTTTCCATTTTTCTCTTGTTAACAAAATTATCCTCATTCAGATAACGCTTGTCAACAAACCACATGTCGAGAGTGACCAGTAGAGCCAAAGCAATAACGAATATGGTTTTATTTATTTTTTTTGTAGCCAATAATATTATAGAACCAGCTGCCGCAAGAATGAAGAACAGACTGCGTAAGGAATCTTGTCTAAGCAATGATTTACGGTCGTTTTGAAGGGCCTCAGAAAGCCAATCCGGAATTTGCTGAATGTCACGCATACCGATGAAATCTCCAGCCAGGCCTGGAGCCATGGAGAAAATAAGAGTTATACCTCCAATAAGTCCCAGACTCCATTTTAAACCATTGTATAGATCTTTCTTTTCATAGTCTCCACTGAAAATCTTGCTCAATGCGAGCATACCCAAAAGAGGAATGGTTAATTCAGCAATAACCAGAATCATCGAAACCGTTCGGAATTTGTTGTATCCAGGAATATAATCCAGGAAGAATTCGGTTAATCCCATGAAATTTCTTCCCCATGCAAGCATGATCGATAGAATAGTTACTCCTAGCAGAGCCCATTTTAATTTTCCGGGAATTATAAATAATCCAAGGACAAATAAGAAAATCAATATGGCTCCAATATAAACAGGACCTGAAGTAAAAGGTTGGGTACCCCAATACAATGGAAGATTTTTAATGATTGCCTTTGTATTTGGTTGCCCGGTTTGTTTTAATACATCATATGTTTCAGAATTTGTGGATAAAGGAGCATTACTACCCCCTCCCTTGAAATTCGGGATCAACAGATTAAAAGTTTCATCAACACCGTAACTCCACTGTGTTGCATAATCCTTATCCAGGCCTGAAGTCTTATTAGCTTGATCATTAGTTAATTCTGACTGGCCTCGTGTGCTATATTTACTGTACTCCAGAGTTGTAAGAATCAAAGTACTGTTGGTTGCTACTGCTATTAGAGCAGCTACAATTAACACCGATGAAGCTTTGATTAACTCGGGAAGTTTTTTGTTTTTGATATAATCAATAGCATAAGCAATACCTACAAATAATACAATCAACATCAGGTAATAGGTGATCTGTAAGTGGTTGGTTGAGATTTGCAAGGCCAGGAAGAAAGCCGTAAGTGCCCCACCAAGAATATATCGACCTCTGAAAGTGAGAAGTATGCCTGCTAATACCGGAGCCATGTAGGTCATGGCGTGTGCTTTTGAATTGTGTCCGGCTTCCAGAATGATAAAGAAATAGGTTGAAAAACAATAACCGATTGCTCCTACAATACTAAGCCATGGATTAACTCCCAGAATAAGTAACAGGATATAGAAACCTAAAAAGTTCAGAAATATTAAACCTGCCGGATGGGGGAGACCAAGCGAAAGAATATCATCAATGTAATGCATCAGGTTGCCGTTACTTTTCATGGAAATCTGATAAGCGGGCATTCCACCAAACATCGAGTTGGTCCATAAAGCTTCTTCTCCTGTAGCATCACGATAGTCGACAATTTCTTTCGACATTCCTTTAAAATTAACGATGTCACCCTGATGTAATTGTTTTCCCTGAAAAACGGGATTTACATAGATAAACGTTATTAAAAAGAAAAGAAGGAGAGCGACCCCATGTGGGATTAATTCTTTGAAATTAATGTTTTTCATTGATCCTGTATTTGGTGTTTTTTTATTTTTTGTCTTCTTTATTCGTCTTCAACTTCTTCATAATCCACATATTCACCCAGCTCATCACTTTTATTCTTTTGGGTTTTTGGATCGTATTTAACCGATACATCGCCTTCTTTTCTGTTGTCTTGGTATGACGATTGAGCATCGTACTGTTTCTGATGCTTTTTGATCAAATATTTAAAGAAGAAGCGTGAAAATATTTTCACAACAAAATATATTAACGCCATTATTAAGGCGAGTCTAATCAATCCCATGTTCAAATTTTCTTAATAAACTAAAACTTACGCGAATATATTGCATTTCGTTGAATCGGAAATCACAACAAAAATTAATTGTTATGAATTATGCGATTCAAATAATCCAGACTCTCGATAATCAATTCTTTGGAACAGTTTTGATCGATGATAGCCTTGCCTGTTTGTTCGATCAAAACAAAATTGATTTTGCCATCCTTGTTTTTCTTATCATGCTGCATCAGTTCAAGGATCTGGTCGTAAGTGTCTGATTTTATTTCTGTTTTTGGAAACAAGGAAGCTAGTGGCTTAACATGCTTTTGAAGCTCCTGTTCCGGATAGCCGATTGATTTGGCTGAAAGATAGAGCTCGGAAATCATACCCATAGCTACAGCTTCTCCATGAAGTAGGGCGCTTTGCGGATTATGAGTTAGGAACCAGGTCTCAATGGCATGTCCGATTGTATGCCCGAAGTTTAAAGTTTTTCTCAAGTCTCTTTCTTCGAAGTCTTGCTTCACAATTTCATTCTTAATCTCGACTGACCGTGAAATGGTCTCAGGCCATTGCATTTCATCTTCAAAAATAGTGGCTTTACTGAAATTTGCATTCTTATATATGGTTCCCAGATATGCTTCATCAGCGATCAGGCCATGTTTAATTATTTCTGCCATTCCAGATTTTACCTGGCGTTCGGGTAAAGTTTTTATATAATCTGTGTTGATGAAAATCGCGTCAGGATTGTTGAACATGCCGATTTGATTTTTCAAACCATTAAAATCAATACCAAGCTTACCACCAATAGAAGCGTCAACCATTGAAAGTAGTGTTGTTGGTATGTTGATGAATCGCATCCCTCTTTTAAAAGTAGAGGCAACAAAACCACCCATGTCAGATAACATCCCACCGCTGAGGTTAATTACTACTGAATTTCGATCTGCACCCAATTCGGTTAACACATTCCAAAGTTGATAACTTGTTTCAAGGGTTTTGTTTTCTTCACCACTTTCCGTTTCAATAACTTCAGCCTCCCGCAACTTATCCACATGCCATACCAAGCCAGGAAGGCAATGTTCATGAGTGTTTTCATCTACAAAAATGAAAAAATTCGAACCTTCAAACGTTTTCTGGTTTAAAAAATCATTGATTTGGTCGAAAACAGTAATATCGACCAGAATAGAATAATCTTTAGCCTGGATTTTATGCATGGTACTTTTTTCGCAAATTTAGGGATTTCGAATGAATCCTGAAATCTGATTAAAGCCATGCTGCAAGAAGCAGGTCGATGTCCTGAGATGGAATACTAAAACAACTGCCGATGTTTCGATCGGTAAGGACTCCCTTGTAAATGTAGACCCCTTGTCTTACTCCGTAATCAGCCTTAAGCATGGTGTCAACACCGCCATAATCACCAATAGAAATAATAATCGGGCCAAAAATATTACTTAATGCGCGGGAAGCAGTATGTGGAACCCTTGAAGCCATGTTGGGAACACAATAATGCGTGACATCATATTGTTTGAAAACCGGATCGGTATGACGGGTAAGTCGAGATGTTTCGATGCATCCTCCGTGGTCAATGCTTACATCGATAACTACTGTGCCATATTTCATTTCCTGAACCATTTCCTCTGTTACAACCAGTGGTGTGCGACCATTTACTGGGCGCAATGCTCCAATAACAACATCTGCCGATTTTAATGCCTGGTTCAGACTTTGCGGTTGTAGTGTTGAAGTGAATAACCGTTGTGAAATACTATTTTGTAAGCGGCGAAGTCGAAAGACTGAATTGTCAAAGATTTTAACAATTGCTCCCATTCCTAAAGCCGTGCGTGTTGCATATTCTCCAACGGTTCCGGCGCCAAGGATAACCACTTCAGAAGGAGTGATTCCTGAAAAACCACCAAGAATGCTTCCCCGGCCATATTTTTTACTGCTCAGGTATTCAGCCGCAACCATTATTGAGGTTGTGCCAGCAATTTCTCCCATGGAACGAATAATCGGGAAAGATGCATGTTCGTCCATGATGGTCTCAAAAGCCAGAGCGGTAATTTTCTTGCTCATCAGCTTTCTGAAGTATGCTTCCGATTGACTGGTCCAATGCAAAGACGAAATAATTGTCTTTCTTGGTTTCATGATTTCCAGTTCCTCCATTGTAGGAGGAGCTACCTTGATAATCAGATCCGCATCATAGACTTCCTGTTTTGTGTTGACAATTTTTGCTCCCGCTAATTGATATTTTTCATCGGTATAATGGGCGCCCATGCCGGCTTCTTTCTCTACAAGGATTTCATGACCCAACTCGGTGAGTTGAGCAATGGTCTCCGGAATAAGCGCTATACGATCTTCTACCTCACTAATCTCCTTTGGTAGGCCGATCGTAATATTCTTAGGCTCTTTTGCACGTTCAAGCATTTCTTCCTGGGGGAGAAATGCTTGAGGCATTTTAGTAATGTCACTATGCAACCCTTCCATTAATACCGTTGTTTATTTCACGTAATTATTTGCGGTTATAAAAAGCTAATTTAATAAATATTTAATGATAGTTTCCGATTCGTCATAAACAGACACCATTTCGGATGATTTATCTACATGCTCTGACAGGCAAAAGTTCTGCTTCCATCAAATTCATCAGCAGTGACTTCTACACGTACATATGAATCAGGGAGGGTTTTTTCAATCTTTTCCGGCCATTCCATCAGACAATAGTTGCCACTATAAATGTAATCATCCAAACCAATATCCATTGCTTCGGTAGCTGCTTTGATGCGGTAAAAGTCAAAATGATAGATGCTTTGATCTTCTTCTGTTATGTATTCGTTTATGATAGAGAAAGTGGGGCTGGTAACTACGTCCATTACCTTTAGTTCTTCGCATAATACCTTGATAAAGGTTGTTTTTCCTGCGCCCATTTTACCGAAAAATGCAAAAACACGATCTTCTGGAAAAGATTGAATTAGTTTCTTTGCAATCTTTGTTAGATCTGCTTCTGTTTCACAGTGTAGTTTTATATCCATAATTAAATGTTGCTTTCGTACAATAATAATTCAAAAGACTGTTTTTTTGAATAAACAGATAAATACTAAGGGAAAAGACCCTCATATAGAAATGTTAATAACCGTAAGCCCGGCCTTCCATCTTGACGGCTTTTACCTTCCAGACTTTTACATTTTTTATAGCCGGGCCACTATATTTAAAATCACTCTTCTGAACATACTTATGCATTACCTGGTTCAGAATTTCTTCTTTTTGTTTTAACTCATCAACAAACTCAACTTTTCCATAAACCAGAACACTTTTGTATCGCATGGAGTAGCTGCATGCCACTTCTTCATTCACATGCCTCAGGTCATAATCGGTACTGAAGTTGATGCAGACCTGATTGTTTTTTTCCAGGATATCAATTTTTTTTCCTTCGGGGCCTGAATGTAAATAAATAACCTGGTCATGATAAGCGAAATTCATAGGTAAAACATAAGGTTCTCCCTTTTCGTTCACCATCGCTACATGGCACACTTCACATTTGTCAATAATGTGCTCCATCTCAGGAATGAATTCGATATGTCGACTTTTCATATTCGGCTTGTTTGATTTTGAGTTTCAAATTTAAAAATTAATCTGCTCCCAAAAGATAATTAATGAAGCTTAAAATAAGGCTGAATAAAAGAGCTGTTCCAAAGCCTGAAACTGCAAATCCTGGCACCTGTGATCCTGCCAGCATTATCATAATGGCATTTATTACTAAGAGGAATAATCCCAGAGTCATAATAGTGACGGGGATTGTTAACACAACTAAAACAGGTTTTACAATAGCGTTTAAAAAGCTCAAAACCAGGGCTACAATAATTGCACTGAAAAAGCCACTCAAATAAACTCCTGGTAAGATGTAACTGGTCACAATAACTGCCAGTGTCGAGATTAGTATTCTTCCTAAAAATGAATTTTTCATAAAGCGTTAATATATATCGTAAAAATTAATCTGAAATATCGGTTGATATCTCACTTTCCCATCATTAAAGTTATAAACACTTCTCACTCCAAGCTGAAAAGGAGCCATAAATCTTAAAATATGAAGATCAAAAATAATATCTATTCCAGCCGATTGGTAGTCGTTCCATTTATTGTTGGTCGCTCCAAATGTTAAGTCATAAAACAGGTTCATTTGTATCCGCTTTAGGTAAGCAACCAATTTCAGGTCTAGGTCAGGGTACATCATTGGGAAGGTGTAATTCAACCGGTTCACCAGGATTTTAGTGCTCCGGATTATATCATTGTTGTTGTTATATCCCCGGGAATAAGCAATCTCATATGGGTAAACACCATTGTTACTTCTTATCTGGTAAGCCGGCTGTAGTAGCAGACTGTGGTGCGGTAATATGCCTGGGAAAAATAAATGACCACTCGCTGTGAATATGTAATTTTCATTTGGTTTGTCAGAAACGGAGTGTCGGTAGTGCAGTGTTAATATTTGACCCCATTTAGGATTTATATCCCGAACACTCTTCATTTGCGAAACTTGTCCATAAAACTGATAATTCAAGTCGTTAGAATATTCCTGGTACTTCACTTCATTTAATGCTTCTGGATAAACCTCCCAGAGTATTCGTGAAAAATTAATTTGTGGTTTGAAGTAGACTGTTTTATTCCCTCTGCGGAAAGTCTGAGGTAGTGATGTTCCAACCGAGAATTCACCAATATTGAAAGCATTTCTTCTTACACTATCGGCGATTAATCCGCTTTTTGCTAAGCCTTTGGAAAAAGTTAGATTAAAGGTTGGGTATAGGCCAGTATATTGAAGTTCTCCATACAAACGGGGCATGCTTAGATTGGGATCAAATTCGACTCCGGTAATTGCACTCAAAGTTGATAGATGATTCTGCGACATCAGAAAGATGCCCGAGTTTACAGTCTGTGTTGTTGCATGCAGGTACATAGGTGACCAGCTGTGGATGTTTAGCAGGTTCTTTAATTTGGAATATTTTTTCGAAGAATAATGATTTGTGGGAATTTCATTCGCTTGAAAAGTCCTGCCGGATTGATCGCTTAATGCATCAGCCAAGGGGAAGGATACCTGGTAAGGAAACGGTACCTGAGTGAAATTAATTTCTTCAAGATTGATTTTAGCCAATTCAAAACCCGATGCCGTGTAATTCGAAAAATAAAGTTCCTTGCCACTTTCCGAAATTTCGGGATAATCAGCTCCATAGACTACATCTGTTACCTGCTCCATTTTTTTTCCTGCAAGATTGATCCGGTATATGTTATCTGTCTGATTGAATGCTCCGACGAAATACAGGTAGTTGTTATTCTCAATCGGATGCTTAATGTCTACCACTGTTTTAGCTGTGATTTCATTAAAAACGCCCGAAGTAATATCATAGCTGATAATTTGCTTATAGTCTTCGCTAATACTAATAACATATATCTCCGAATTATCCTGAGACCATGCCGGATGTTGTAGCATGACATTATTTGGGCTGGGAAGTTTTAGGATTTGCTGTCCATTACGGGCATCCAATACAACCAGACTTTTTTCATAAAGATCATTCACTTCAACAGCCGCCACCTTTGTTTTGTCATGCGAGAGAGCAGGTGCGAAATATCGGGTCTTTTTTGTGAGATGCTTCGTTTTCTTTGTATCAGTATTGTGAATTCTTATTTCAGAGTATGAACGGTGACTCCAACGAGGATCTGTGGTTTGCTCCGCCCAACATATCAAATTTCCTTTTACTGATAAACTGGTATTATAATATAGCCCGGGTTCAAAAAGCTCCGTCTCCTTGCCTTGTTCATCGATCATTGTTATATGAGCTCTTCTGCTTAAAGAATTTTTTACAGCAATAATGGCGTTTTTATCTACCAGGTGGGGGTGTTTGTAGTTAATGTCTTCCTTATGTTTTTCAGGGGATATTGTTGTGTGTTGAGATGGCTTTTGTTGCTTGTTGTTTTGATATTCCTCTGAAATACTTGATATACCTGACGTATACAATTTGTTGAAACTCGTGAATAAGTATGGTGAATTGGCTACCGTTTCTAATTTCTTCTTCCAGATGGTTGAGCCTAAATCTAATTTTGATTGTCCAACAAGATGATAACCCAGCTCATATGCACCTGGCGTCTGATGTTTATATGAACCAAAAAGAGCTTTGTTGTAGTTGTATATACCTCTTTCACAAAGTTGAGCTTTCAAAGTCATTGTGAATGAAGGTTGTCGGCCCCGGCCTGCTTTCGATAAGGCAGTTTCACTTACAACAGCATCACCTTCCATATACCACATAGGGATAAATACACCAACATATGCCGGAGTTAACTGCTCTCCGAAAAGGAACTTGATGATTTTCGGTGTGTTCTGTTCAATTAATTCAAATTGTGTATAATGTTTGTTTTCATGTAGAGCCAATTGAGTAAACCAATCTTGTGCATATTGTTCCTGGTCGGGGGTGGTGAAAAATTCCATTCGTTTTGGAGCCCAGGCAACAAAAGCATTAGGGGTTGTTGTTTGGGTGTGAATGATTAGAGGAATTTTTTTTGGAGAAAGATTAAAATCATCTGCTACAAGCAATAGTGCATATTCCATTTTATTGGCAAGAAACTGAGACTCCTCTTCGAATTCTTCGGGGTAAATTATTTTGTAATGTTTAGTCTCTATTGTTCTCCATTTGGTGGATGCTGGATCTGTACCACCTGAGAAATATTGGGCCTTTGAGATTTGAATGCTAAGGATGAATATAAGAAGTACAAACAGTTGCTTCATAACCTTGAAATTTGAATGTCAATGACAATAATTACAAATCTAAGGAATAAAACAAAAAGACTTATGCAAATGTTTTTTCGAAGTATGCCCAAACAGGATCTTTTTTCGGCGATGGGGCAATACGTTGTATATTTTCTTTAGTTACAGGGTGTGTGAATTCAATCATGCGGGCATGTAAATGAATAGATGCATCTTTATTCGTGGTATGAAAACCGTATTTAATATCACCTTTAATCGGACACTTAATAGCCGAAAGTTGGGTTCGGATTTGATGGTGTCGCCCGGTTAATAGTTTGATCTCTAATAAATGATAGTTGTCGCTGCTACCGATTTGCTTGTATATAAGCTCCGCTTTTTTACTGTTTTTAGCTTCACGGTTATAAGCAAAGGATTTATTCTTCTCAGGCTTTCGAACCAGATAATGAGTCAGGTGTTCTTCCTGATGAGGTGGTTGGTTTTTAACAACAGCCCAATATGTCTTTTGAATCTGATGCTTTTGCAACATGTCATTCAAGCGAGTTAATGCCTTGCTGGTTTTAGCAAAGATCACAACTCCACTAGTTGGGCGGTCGAGTCGATGTACGACACCCAGAAACACATTTCCAGGCTTATTGTATTTCTCCTTCAGAAACCGTTTCAAGGTCTCAACCAGTGGTTCATCACCGGTTTTATCACCCTGTACAATTTCTGAAGGAGCTTTATTGACAATCAATAAGTGATTATCTTCAAAGAGTATGTTTTGTTCTGTTTTTTTTAGAAAATCTTTCAAATGAGCTTCAGTTTTCAATCATACATTATTAATAGGACTCTCTCTCATTTGGGAATTCTCCCGATTTAACATCGTCGATATAAGCTTGTACCGAACCCGTTATCTCAGCATTTAAATTATGATATCTTCTCAGAAATCTGGGTGAGAAATCCTGGGTAATTCCCAGCATATCATGAATAACCAATACTTGTCCATCGACATGGTTACCGGCTCCGATGCCAATGATTGGTATTTTTATTTCTTCTGCCACTTTCTTTGCCAATTCGGCAGGTACTTTTTCAAGTACAATGGCAAAACAACCCGCTTTTTCTAAAAGATGTGCGTCTTCTATCAGTTTTTCTGCTTCTTCCTCCTGTCGGGCTCTTACCGTATATGTTCCAAATTTGTGAATGGATTGCGGTGTTAATCCTAAATGTCCCATTACAGGGATGCCAGCCGATAGAATGCGGTCAACAGATTCAATGATTTCATGACCTCCCTCAATCTTAATGCCATTCGATCCTGCTTCTTTCATGATACGAATCGCTGAATTTAATGCTTCTTTAGAGTTGCCCTGATATGTGCCAAATGGTAAATCAACCACTACCAGAGCCCGGTCTACGGCACGCATCACCGAAGATGCATGGTATATCATTTCGTTTAAAGTGATAGGAAGAGTTGTCTCATGTCCGGCCATCACATTTGAGGCCGAGTCACCTACCAGGATAACGTCGATTCCCGAGGCATCAATGATTTTTGCCATTGAATAATCATAGGCTGTCAGCATGGAAATTTTCTCACCTTTTAACTTCATTTCCTGAAGTACATGAGTGGTTATCCTTGATATATTCGACTTTTTTGCTGTTGACATTTCAAAGTGTTTTTTGTGATAAAAAAGGATGCTTTACGCGTCTTAATTACTCTGCAAAAGTAAATGCTTTTTTAAAACAAGCATCAACTCATTTTTTTTTTGATTTTTCGACGATTATATTTAAATATAAACAACCAAATTCCGTTCTTTGTTGTCTCTAAGTTGACGTTTAGCTGGAAAATGAAAATATTTTGTATTATGAAACGATTAAAGTGGTTATTATTCTCTTTTATTCTTTCTGCAGTTTTTTACTCATGCAGTTCTGATTTTGATATTATTGGAGAGTACGAAGATCTGACAATTGTATATGGTATCCTCGACGGAGGACAGGACACACATTATATAAAAGTAAATAAAGCTTTTCTTGGAACGGGTAATGCAAATGAGTATGCCCAGGTTGCTGATAGCAGTACCTATCCCGATATCCTGGATGTAAAGCTGGAAAGGTTGGATGATAATAGAATAGATAGTATTATTCCATTCGAACGTGTTGTTGTTGGTGGTAAGGAAGATGGAGATTTCTTTGGTCCTGAACAAGTCCTTTATCGTAGCATAGGTCAACTTAAGAGTGAAAATGAACAGCAACAAGACTATACTTATAAGTTGAGTATTACAAATACACAAACAAATAAGCTGGTGACTGCACAGGCCGAATTGGTTGGTGATTTCAGGATTACCAAGCCGCAAATTAGCAATGTGAATTTTCAAACCAAGAACCGGCCAACCTCTTTTAAATGGGAAATGGCTCCGAATGGGAGAAAATACCAAGCTGAAATCGACTTCTATTATACGGAAATATCTAATAATAATAATAATGAAGTCGTGAAAATGATGAAATGGGCAGGTATAGGTAATTATGATCAGGATTATGATCCTATGATTATTATGGAAGCCTCCGCAAAGCATGATGTCTTTTTCGGCTTAATTGAGAATAATGTTCCCTATGATGATCAGGAGCAAGAAGATAGTATCGATCATCGAATTGCTGATAGTGTGATTTTTCGGGTGTCAGTAGCAGGAGATGATTTGGCAACCTTTTTGGATGTGACGAATTTGTCTACCGGATTAAGTGAGGAAACTCCTGAATATTCAAATATTGATAATGGACGTGGGGTGTTTTCTTCAAGAAGACAGGCTGAAAGACGTTACTTTATTTCTCCATTAACAGTTGAAGAACTCAAAACATATCCCTATAAATTTAAATTGAGAAGCGAAATTCATGAGAAGTAAAATTTAATTATAACAAAATATCCAGAAGGCCGGAATCTAAAGATTCCGGCCTTTTTTGTTGCTATTTACATGACTGGAGTGAGTGTCTTTTTGTCAGAAACTGTCAGTCTCTTTCCTGCAGGAATTGAAAATTTGACATCCGAATTGGATTGATTTCGGCTATTTCGGATTTGGCACAAAGATTGAGAATGTGTTTTTGTCTAAGCAAATAATTAGAAACAATAAATTATAAAATATAAAAGCAATGGGAAAGATTATAGGTATCGACCTGGGAACAACCAACTCTTGTGTTGCCGTAATGGAAGGTAACGAACCAGTGGTTATTCCTAATAGTGAAGGTAGAAGAACAACTCCTTCAATTATTGGATTTACTGATAACTCAGAACGTAAGATAGGTGATCCTGCAAAACGTCAGGCTATCACAAACCCTACAAAAACGGTTTATTCGATTAAACGTTTTATGGGTGAACCATACGATCGCGTTACTAAAGAAATTGGTCGAGTGCCTTATAAAGTTGAAAAAGGCCCTAATAATACTCCACGTGTGAAAATTGACGATCGTCAGTATACACCACAGGAAGTTTCGGCAATGGTTCTTCAGAAAATGAAGAAAACGGCTGAAGATTATTTAGGTCAGGAAGTTACAGAAGCTGTAATTACAGTTCCTGCTTACTTTAGCGATTCTCAACGTCAGGCTACTAAAGAAGCTGGTGAGATTGCTGGTTTGAATGTACGTCGTATTATCAACGAACCTACCGCTGCTTCTTTGGCTTATGGTCTTGATAAGAAATTAGAAGATGTTAAGATTGCAGTGTTTGACCTTGGTGGTGGTACTTTTGATATCTCGATACTTGAATTGGGTGAAGGTGTCTTTGAAGTGAAATCTACTGATGGTGATACTCACCTTGGTGGTGATGATTTCGACCAGGTAATTATTGATTGGCTGGCAGAAGAATTTATTAAGGATGAGAATGTTGATCTAAGGAAAGATCCTATGGCTTTACAGCGTTTAAAAGAAGCTGCTGAAAAAGCTAAGATTGAACTTTCAAGTTCTACTTCTACTGAGATCAACCTTCCATATATCATGCCGGTTGATGGTATCCCTAAGCACTTGGTGCGTTCATTATCACGCGCTCAGTTCGAGCAGCTAGCTGATTCATTAATTCAGGCTACTGTTGAGCCTTGTCGTCGAGCATTGAAAAATGCCGGACTTTCAGCTTCTGACGTGAATGAAGTAATTTTGGTAGGTGGATCTACTCGTATGCCTGCTATCCAGAAAATCGTTGAAGAATTCTTTGGTAAAGCTCCTTCTAAAGGTGTGAATCCTGATGAAGTAGTGGCTGTTGGTGCTGCTATTCAAGGTGGTGTTCTTTCAGGAGACGTTAAAGATGTTCTTCTACTTGATGTTACTCCACTTTCACTAGGTATCGAAACTTTGGGTGGTGTGATGACCAAATTGATTGAGTCGAACACTACGATTCCTACTAAGAAGTCAGAAACTTTCTCCACTGCTGCTGATAACCAACCTTCGGTTGAAATTCACGTAATGCAGGGTGAGCGCCCAATGGCAAAAGATAACCGTTCTATTGGTCGTTTCCACCTGGATGGTATTCCACCAGCACCTCGCGGTGTACCACAAGTTGAAGTTATTTTCGATATCGACTCAAACGGTATTATGCATGTAACTGCAAAAGATAAGGGTACAGGTAAAGAGCAGAAGATTCGAATTGAAGCTTCTTCAGGATTGACTGATGATGAAATCCAAAGAATGAAGACTGAAGCGGAAGCTAATGCCGATGCCGATACTAAAGCAAAAGAAAAGATCGATAAGATCAACAATGCTGATGCCATGATCTTCCAGACTGAAAAGCAGATGAAAGAATATGGTGATAAGATTCCTGCTGATAAGAAGTTACCAATTGAGGAAGCTCTTAATGAGTTGAAAGAAGCTCACAAGGCTCAGGATATTGAAGGTATTGATGCTGCAATGAATAAAATGAATGAAATGTGGCAAGCTGCAAGTCAGGAAATTTATCAGGCACAGCAAGCTGAGGGACAGCAAGGTCCTTCCGGTGAACCTGGTCAGCAAGAAGGTCAGCAACCTTCTGGTGATGACGAAGTGACTGATGTGGACTTCGAAGAAGTACAAGACGATAAGAAATAGTAAATTTCTATCCAGATATACAGAGGATGTACGCAAGTGCATCCTCTTTTTTGTATGTCAGGATTTATTATGTCGCCTCCAATACTTGCTGTAGGATATAGAGATATCCGTAATAATTTAATCCTTCCTTATGCTGTTATAGATGAACAAGAATAGGTTCACGTAAATATGTTTATCTGGATCTATGATAAATAGGTTCTGTAGATATTTATTTGGGAATCATATTTGTTTATGTTTAAGTAAAATATTAATTTGCGACCTCTTTTGAGGGGCTAATTTTGTTTTTTATCCTTTAACTATCTGCCTCCGATAAGCTGTGATTGAGAACGTATTTTTAGAATAATTAGAGCATTCAATATTGGTGAGATATTGTTGATGCTTGATGAATTTGATATTGAATCATTCAATATAAATCACAGTTAAACCTAATTTTAAAAACAATTAAATTTATTATCATGAAAAGATTTTTAGCAGTTATGTTCGCCAGTGCTCTTTTAGTATCTATGGTTTCTTGTAAGAAAGATTATACATGTGATTGTAAGACGTCTGTAGATGGTACAGAAGTAAGTACTTTTAGTACACCACTTAACGACGTTACAAAAAGTGATGCAGAAGATGCTTGTGATGCTGCAAACGTTGAAGCTACAACGATGGGAATTACATCAAAGACTGAATGTGAATTAAAATAATCACATCGATAAGATATTCAGGCCGGAAGCAATTCCGGCCTGTTTTGTATATTGCAGGGTGTCGTTATCTTTTAAAAGGAATAAGATGGAATTGAGAAAGTACGTGAGTCTCAAAGGTGTTTTGAGGGTTGTTGCAGGAGGCGTTTTTATTTATTCAGCAGTAGCTAAGTTGATCTCGGCTGATGCGTTTGAATTATTTATTTTCGGCCACAAACTATTTAATTGGGATGTAGCGACAATCATCGCTCGCCTGGTTATTGTATTTGAGCTAATACTGGGTTTGCTTCTTGTGGCAAAAGTTTATGTCAAAAAGACGAGTTTGGTTTCCATTATCACCCTGATTGCATTTTCGTTCTATCTTCTGTATTTGCATTTCTTTGGTAGTGCAGATAACTGTTTCTGTTTTGGTGAGGAATTTCAACTGCCTCCACTCGAATCGTTAGGTAAGAATATCGTGTTACTTGTTCTTCTTGCTTTTGTTTATCGAAGAGCGGAAGACCTTGTTTTCAGATATAAGACCTTGTTAGTCGCTGCATTGATGATTACTGCCGTTGCGGTACCTTTCATTGTTTCTCCTCCGGATATTATTTTTGTTGGAGAATACGAATACGACAAGCATAATAACAATGGTAAACTGGGACTTGAATTGGTTAATGAGTCACGTCTTTCTGAAAAACCATTGGATTTGGGACAGGGAAAAGAAATTGTATGTTTCTTTAGTGCCAAATGTCAGTTTTGTAAAATGGCAGCGCAGCGTTTGAGTGTTATTAACCAGCGTCACAATAATACAATTTCTATTTCTTATGTGTTCTTTGGCGATGAATCTAACATGGATGAATTCTGGGAAGAGAGTAAATCGGACCGTTTTCCTTGGGGCTTTGTGCCTCCTGATGTATTTTTCAAATTGAGTGGGAGTAGCCTTCCCGCCATTTATATTCTCGATGAAGGTGTTGTTAAAGCAAAGTACGGTTATCGTACTATTGATGAAGGATATATTAATGAGTTTTTCACGATTGAATAAATGAGTAATTAATATATTTGTTGCAATTATTATAAAAAAAATAAAGAATGAATACTCTTAAATTATTGGTTGGTATTTTTATGTTGGCTCTGGTTATTAGCAGTTGTAAGCAAGATTGGAATTGTACGTGTTATACTGAGGTTGTTTATCTGGAATCATCAGAGGCGAAAATTGACACAACCTCAAGGGTTCTTGAAGAAACAAAAGGTAATGCCGAAAGATTGTGTACCGGCATGGCAGATAGTTATGAGCTTGATATTGATGGTGATGATGTTGCTGATCAGGCGATTACTGTGAATTGTAAGATTCTTAATGATTAATAGAAGTACCAGTATCTTACTTTCGTGTTTATTTTGAGTTGCGCTTTATATCACTTCTCCTCTTAAGGATTCTTGAAGTGTGTAATATATGCTGTGGTGAATGTTCGGTCCAGATGCCGGATGTTTCTTTTTATTCCGGATTTTTATTATCTGATTCTCTTTCTAAAAGTTGTTTTCTCTTTATGGTTTTAATTAGAATGTTGCTGCAATCCAATTGTATATTAAGGGTTGTTTATCTTTTGTATAGGTTTTTGTTTATTAATTAAAACGCAGAAATACAAAGGTTAGTGTGGTGTAGATGGGTATGTTACTTTGTGAAAGGTAAAAAATTAATAAAGTACACTTTTTAAAGATATAAAATTTAATATATTAGCCTCAACCTTACAATTAAATTACTAACTATGAAATGCCCATCTACTACAATCTCGTTAAAAGTGAGTGGTTTTTATGGGTATTACATCTGACTAAAACCTAAAATTATTGACAGATGAGACGAAAACTAACCGCCAAATGGATTTTAATGCTGGCTTTAGTAGCCGGTTTTGCTTTAAACAATTATGCTCAATACGCTCTGAGTTTCGGAGGAGGAGGTGATTATGTTGAATTGGGAGGAACCGATTTTGCTCCACCATGGACTGTTGAAGCCCGAGTGAATAAGAGCGAAGAGACCAATTATCAACACCTGCTTACTGGTAATGATGGTAACAGTGGAATAAGAATTGAACAATGGTGGGGTACCAAAATAGGGTATACCCATTCGGGAGTGGCCGATTATACCTTTAACAACAGTTTGCCAACCAATCAATGGAAACATGTCGCCCTAGTTTGTGATGGCTCCAGCGTAACGCTTTATATTGATGGAGTTGAAAAGCAGACCATCGATAATGTTATCAATATGCCTATGCAGCGTATCAGTAAAAATGAAGAATCGGGCTCGATGAACTCGGTTATTGATGAACTGCGTATTTACAATACAGCTTTGAGTCAGTCCACTATTGATCAATACAAAGATGTAGAAATAGATGAAACTCACGAAAACTGGGATCAGTTGGTGAGTTATTACCAATTCAATGAAGGTACGGGAAATACCTGCTATGACAGCAAAGGGAGCTATGATGGAACCATTTTCGGTGCAACCTGGTTTAATCCGGACATTAACTGGGATGCGGGCATTGCTTCAGTTGAAGCGCCTTCATATACTTCCGGGGTTTATTCTCATAATGAACCTTTACTTCTAAAACTCAAAAACTTTGGTAATAATACCATCAATGTTGACTTTGAAGTTTCTTATACACTTAATGGTGGGGCTCCTGTAATCCATACGGTACCTGCCTCTTCCAATTCTTTAACTACAGGTGAAGTGTATATGGTAGATTTTGGATTGATTGATATGTCGGTACCTGGAGATTATGAGTTTGAGTTTGATGTGAACTTGCCAGATGATGAAAATCCGGAAAATGATGTATTGATACAAACTTATAGTAATACTGCCCAGATCTTAGGCGATGTTAGTTCTTTTGAGTCAGATGAGAATGAATTTTTATTTACCAGCGGAAGTTCTAAGGTGAAGGTTATTTTTTATGCCGATGATATTTTTAGAATCTGGCTCGCACCAAATGGAACTTTTACCAATCCTGCCGGAGATCAGATTGTGGTAGGTTTTGATTATCCGGCTTTTGAAATACAATGGTCCGAGGAAGATGAATATTATAGAATGGAAACCCAGGAATGTGTACTGAGGGCTTATAAATCACCATTGAAATTTGCATTATACGATGCTGATGAAAATGTTATCTGGGAAGAAGTTCAGCCTCTGGCTCATGGTGCCGGTAAAGCTTATCAATCATTAACCAGAAAAGAGAATGAATACTATTATGGTGGAGGAATGCACATTGGTGCTTTTTCTCATCGTAATCAACGTTTGAGAATTGAAAAGTATATTCCCAATTATGGTGACTGGAATCTGGAGGGGACTGTCCCTAATCCAGCTCCATTCTTTATGAGTACAGAAGGGTTTGGTGCTTTCAGAAATACATTTGCTCCGGGAATTTATGATTTTAAAGAAACTGTTGACCTGATTCATGATGAATCTCGTTTTGATAGCTACTATTTTGTCGGTGAATCGATGAAGGACGTTCTGGATGGCTATACACAAATTACTGGGCGACCTTATATGCCGCCTCGTTGGGGTTTGGAATTTGGTGATGCGGATTGTTATAATGATGCTGGGCAGACGACTCCTGATGTGATCGGGTTAATTGCTGAAAAATACCGTGAACATGATATGCCAGGTGGTTGGATTCTTCCAAACGATGGTTATGGTTGCGGTTATACAGAACTGGATTATGTTGTGGATGAATTGGATGATCTGGGTTTCTATACCGGCTTGTGGACGGAAGAGGGTGTAAGTACAGCGCCTTATGAAGTTGGTGATGCAGGAACCAGAGGATATAAACTGGATGTTGCCTGGGTTGGATCCGGATATAGTTTTGCCCTGAATGCCTGTAAAACAGCTGTTGAAGCCATTGAAGATAACAGTGATGATCGATCCTTTGTGTGGTCGGTTTGTGGTTGGGCAGGTACTCAGCGATATTCGACAATATGGAACGGTGATCAGGCCGGAGATTGGAATAATATTAAAATAAATATTGCGACAATGGTTGGCTCTGGGTTGTCTGGTCATAACCTGGCGAGTGGTGATGTTGATGGTATTTTTGGCGGTAGCTCCATTACCTATACACGAGATTTGCAGTGGAAATGTTTTCTTCCCAATTTGATGGTGATAAGTGGTTGGTCGAATTATCAAAAACAACCGTGGGCGTATTCAGCAAACTACCGGGATGTTAACAGGAAGTATTTAAAACTCCGACAACGCTTAATTCCCTATATTTATAGTTATTGTTGGGAATCAAACCAAACCGGCGTGCCTATGACTAGAGCGATGGTGCTGGAGTTTCCTGAAGATCCCATTACCTGGGGTACGGATACCGAATATCAGTTTATGGCAGGGGAGTGGTTTTTGGTCGCTCCGGTTTATGCCTCAGGTTCGACCCGAAGTGATATTTACTTGCCGGAAGGTCCTTGGTTTGATTACTGGGATGGAACGCTGTTCGAAGGTGGGCAGACAATAGAATCTTATAACGCACCCATGGAAAAACTGCCTCTTTTTGTGAAGGCAGGAGCCATCATTCCGATGTATCCGGAAGCACTGCATGACAGGGAAAAGGAGAAAGACACCCTTACTTTGGATATCTATCCTTATGGAGAAACTTCTTTTGATTTGTATGAGGATGATGGCGTTTCTAAACTTTACCGTGTTGGTGAATATGCAACGACACACTTTGCGGTAAGCGGTATGTACAATGGAACGCAAGATATTACTGTTAATATTGGTGAATGTGATGGGTATTATGATGGGAAATACGAGAGTCGTGCGTATTGGTTAAATGTGCATTCTACCAACAAACCGGATAGTGTTTTTATAAAAGATAATCTGATGACTGAACATGCCTCCATGGATGCCTTGCATCAGGCTAGCCAGGGCTGGTATTATGATGCAACTGATCGCAACGGGATGGTTTATGTGAAAGTTCCTTTCCATACTACCAGTATTGATTTTGATGTTCACATCAGATATCCCGATGATGTGGGGATTAATCAGGTTTATGAGGGTATTCGTGTTTATCCCAATCCGGCTTCGACTTGTTTGAATGTGGATTTTGAAAATGGATGTTCTGATAAAACCCGAATTGAGTTATTTTCTGTAAATGGGATAAAATTATTGTCGATGAAAGCTGAAGCAATGTCAAAAAAGCACATTGTGAAGCTTGAAAATATTACATCGGGAACGTACCTTTTAAAGGTTTTTGATAATGAAAGAAGCTCGACCAAGAAGGTTGAAGTTATGTAGGTGTTAATTAAATATTAAGAAAGGGAGGCTTACTGGCCTCCCTTTTGGTCTAATATAAATCTGCTTTTTTTAATGCTTTAGTTCCGGCTTTATAACTTCCATATATCAGAATCGGCCAAGCCAAAATCATTAGTATTTCCATGATCATATTTACTCCTTTCTTAATAAGTGTGTGATTCTCCTTCTAATTCTTCTTCATTAATTTCTTTCTTATTAATGGATTTCCATACCCAAATGATATAGGCCAAAACAAACGGAATCATCAGTGAAACATAACTCATCGTCTTGAGTGTGTATAGACTTGATGACGCATTCTGAATGTGCAATGAACTTTGAGCGTCAAATGAAGAAGGATAGAAACAGGTGTTGTTGAATCCTGCCAGAACAAACAAGGCCAATACCGTTAAAAATGTACCGCTTCCTGTGCAGATAAAGGCTTTTTGTGATTTTTTGAAAATCGATTGGTAGAAGCCCCAAAGTACGAGACCAACACCACTCAGAAGGATCAAACTATTAACCGGTAATTCAATTATGTTGTGCCAGTATTTGTTTGCCTCAGTTTGTACGAGCATGGTATGAGTGTCATATGAATATCCATCAATAAACATTAACCAAACAACAAATGTCAGGAAGAAGACCAGGAATAAGGTGGCTTCAGGAATGATTCGTTTTCGTGACTTTTCAACGATATCCTGGTTGTCGATTTGCAGGATGAAATACTGTAAACCAAGTACCCGTGACAGGAAGAAAACAGCTAATCCAAGACTGACATTGTGAAAATTCAATACAACTTCCAGTCCATAGGAGGAGGATTCCCATTTACTGAAGTTTGTTACCGGATCAACTGAAAATTGTGAACCGGTGAAAAATGTTGCCACAGCCGTTCCTATCAGAATCGTTCCCAGTAGTCCATTCAGGAAAAGGAGAATCTCAAAGAATCGTTTTCCATAAACATTTCCTGGTTTTGAACGGTATTCGTACGAAACAGCTTGTATGACAAAAGCAAACAAAATGGCCATCCATACCCAGTAGGCACCGCCAAAACTGGTGGCATAGAATAAGGGGAAACTGGCAAAGAAGGCTCCACCAAAAGTTACCAGGGTGGTAAAGGTTAATTCCCATTTACGGCCCAGAGTATTGATGATCAGTCTGCGATGTTTTTCATCTTTTGCAATGGTGAAGAGCAAGGTTTGACCACCCTGAACAAACATCATAAATACCAATGCAGCGGCTAGTGCTGAGATAATTACCCACCAGTATTGTTGGAATGCAAAATGCGATAGATTCAATATCATGATTCGGCTCCTTCCTCTTTAGGTCCCTTTTTTATTGCGGTAAACATGATTTTTAATTCTGCGATCAGTAATCCTGAGAAGATGGTCAGGAACATCCAGAATGTAATCTGAACCGTAGTTGAATCAATGTGTGAAACAGCTGCCATTGTAGGCATCAGATCCTGAATCACCCAGGGTTGACGACCAACTTCGGCTGTTACCCAGCCTGCCTGACTGGCGATATAGGCCAATGGTACGGTGAAAATAAATATCTGCAACCACAGTTTAGAGAACGCTCCGTTCTTCTTGAGGATTTTCCAGATTACCATGGCAAAAACAATGATAAACCAAAATCCCAGGGCGACCATCAGGTGGAAGCTGTAGAAACTGAGAGGAACGTTGGGAATCAGTCGATCGGTGTCTTTCTCAAAATATCCGTAACCGAAATACTTGAAGTTTTCTTCAAGTACAATTCTGGCTTCTTCAGCTTTATCCAACGCTCCAGCCTTTTTGTAATTCTTGTAGTCAGCCAAAGCATTAATGGCTAGTTTACCCATTCGTACTTTTTCCATTACAGGGATAATACCATGCTCTTTATTCCCGTTGATCAAATCATTAATACCTGGAACAAAAGCATCAAAATCGAGAAAGGCCATATAAGACAAGATGTTTGGGATTTCTATTTTGAATGCAAAGTCTTTCACATTCTTATTGTCCGGATCATCCTTACTGGAAGTTATGATACCAACAGCTACTAAACCAGCTCCTTTTTGTCCATTATACATTCCTTCCATTGCAGCAAACTTCATTGGTTGCTTTTGTGCAACTTCTCGTGCTGAGCTATCGCCAGTGGCAATGGTAAAAATGATGGAGAGTATACCAAAGACAGCTGCAATGAGCATGCTCTTTTTAACAACCGCGTGGTGTCGGTTTTGCTTGAGGTAATAGGCACTAACTCCAATAACAAATAATGAGGCCAGTGTGTAAGAAGAAGTAATGGTGTGCAGGAACTTACTTACAGCCATTGGAGACAAAGCGACAGCCCAGAAGTCCATCATTTCATTTCTTGCCGTGTCCGGATTAAATTGCATGCCTACCGGATCCTGCATCCATGCATTGGCAATCAGAATCCATAGTGCGGAAAGGTTTGATCCGATAGCCACCAGCCAGGTTGAGGTTAAGTGTGCTTTCTTACTCACCTTGTCCCATCCAAAAAACATGATGGCAATAAAGGTCGACTCCATAAAAAAGGCCATAATACCTTCTATTGCCAATGGTGCTCCGAAAATATCACCCACAAACCAACTGTATTTGGACCAGTTGGTGCCGAATTCAAACTCCAGAATGATTCCCGTAGCGACTCCGATTGCAAAGTTGATTCCGAAAAGCTTCATCCAGAACTTGGTAATACGCTTCCATTCAGGATTACCGGTCTTTACATAAAAGGTTTCCATCATCGCGATGATAAAGGAAAGCCCCAATGTTAGCGGAACAAAAATCCAATGGAACATGGCCGTTAAGGCAAACTGCCCTCGTGACCAGTCAATTAGTGTGTAGTCAAATCCATCAATCATAATTGATTAATTTAGTGTTCTCTATTTTTTTAATTATTAATATCTTGATTTGTAAGTTGTTCTATTACAAAATCGGCACGCTCTTCATCTGTCTCAAAATCCGTTTTCAAGATATTGGGAAAGAAAAATAATTTCAATACAACGAACATGATAAACAATTTGATAAGAATAATCACCCAAAGTTGTTTGCCCCATGTGCTCATATTTTTAAAGCCATCTCTGTAAAAATGGAAAATCTTTTTTAACATATTTCTTTACTTTATTTCACTTGTGAAATATTCAAAAACCAAATTACTGAAAATTCTGGTTTTCGTACTGTTAAATCACTAACAATAAAATCAGGAAAAAGTTAATGTATCGTTAAGGTTTTTATATAGGAGGGATTCGATAGGTGACCTTTCCACTCATTCCCCTTTACAAAGCTCTTATATTGTGTATAAAGAGTAGTCCTGGAAAAAGGAGAAGGGACGTGCTTCGTAGACAGGCAAATTTTATTGAAGAATATCCATTTTAAAAGTGCCGTTTCCGGTTAATCGAAGCGTCACTTCTACAATCTACAATGGATATTCAATATTGGAAATTGTTTTTATATAATTTCCCTACCTTTAAAGCACAAAAGCCAGCAGCAGATGAAACTAGCCTTTATCTCCGATATTCATGAAGACCTTGTGAGCTTGCGCAAAGCCATGCGAAAGATTGAGAAGTTGGGGTGTGATCAGGTGGTTTGTCTGGGAGATATTTCCGGCTATGGGGTTCCGTATTTCGATCATTTTGATACACGTGACGCATCGGAATGTTTGAAGATGATTCGTGAGAATTGCAGTATTGTATTGGGAGGGAATCATGATTTGTCATCAGCAAAGGTGATTCCTACAAACAACGGTGGATTTCATTACCCGGTCAATTGGTATTATCTGGATTATCATCAAAAAAAAGAATTCTCGAAGGGAGCAGTTTGGTTGTATGAGCAAGAGGAATTGGATCCACTGTACACTCAGGAGGAAAAGCTTTTTGTTTCGAAGGTTCCGGAATTTGATGTAATCAATACCGGATCGGTTAATATACTTGTTTCGCATTATATTTTCCCAAACCTTACCGGATCCCGATCAGGATTTTATTACGATCGGGAAGATTTTGATCAGCATTTGGAATTTATGAAGGAGCATGATTGTATGTTCAGTTTTTCTGGGCATGAGCATCCTCATGGATTTGTAAAAGTAACACACCAGGTGCTGAATCAATTTGGTTTTGAAAGAGCGTTATTACGTCCTGAAAGGACAAGTATTGTTGTTCCTGCCATTGCCAAAGGACGAAAACCCAATGGTTTTCTTATTTTTAACAGTGAAAATCTGGAAATTAATGCCGTTAAAATTTAAACCCCATATACATGATACCAGCAAACGGATTTCGTAAGTTTTTTCTAAGTATTGTAGTTCCGACCATAATAGCCATTGGCTTGTTTATTATTTCTATTTATCTGGTCTTGATACCGGCTTTCGAAAAAAATAGTATGGAGCGCAAGCAGGAGATGATCCGGGAGTTGACCAATACCGCATGGAGTTTGATCGAGGAATACAATCAGGAATACAAGGATTCGGTTTTGTCTTTAAATCAGGCAAAGGAATTGGCCATTGAAAGGATTTCCAAAATGCGGTATGGAAATGAGGGGAAAGATTATTTCTGGATTATTGATGATGAACCAAAAATGATTATGCACCCATACCGGATCTCGCTGATCGGACAGAATCTTTCGGATTATGCTGACCCGGAAGGTACGAGGTTGTTTATTGAGGCGGTTGATCTGGTAAATGAGAATGAAGAGGGTTTTATTCATTATTTATGGCAATGGAAAGACGATTCAACACGGATTGTACCCAAACTTTCTTATGTGAAGGAATATGAAAATTGGGGTTGGATTCTGGGGACTGGCATATATCTGGAAGATGTGAAGCTTGAAATTCAAAAGTTGAAAAGGCGGGTTCTTTTCATTTCTTCATTAATTATTCTGATCATTATCATTGTTTTACTTTTTCTGGTAAATCAAAGTTTAAAAATTGAACGAAAAAGGAGAGAGGCAGAGGGTAAGCTTCTTCTGTCAAAACAAAAATATAAATCCCTGGTGGAAGCCGCCACCGAAGGAACCCTGCTGATTATTGATGAACGTATCAGCTTTTGCAACCTGAAATTTGCACAAATGGTTCAACAGGAGCCTAATCGGATTATGAACCTGTGTTTCGATGAGCTTTTTGAAGTCAGTTGGAAGGAAGTGCTGGGGAAATTCGAAAGACCGGATAAGTCCATCAATATTGAGACCCGTTTTAGGATAAAAGGTGCCGATCAGAATGATATTGTTATTTCAATATCTAAAGTGAAATATGCTGGAAGGGATGGTTTTATTGTTGTAACAAAAGATGTGACCCGTCAAAAACAAATTGAGATTGAAAGTCAACATCTGTCCGCAGAACTTCAAACTTCCCTGTCGTTAATGAACCAACCGATTAAGCCTTTTGTAAAGAGCGTAGTAAAGTGTGATTTGAATACAACGGCACATGCTGTTGCAGCAATTATGACCCGAAAGAAACAGAAAGCAGTTTTTGTGTCGCATATGGGACAGGTTGTCGGGGTTGTAAACGAGGCGGATTTGCGTACGCGATTGTTGGCTAAAAGTATTCCTGTGGATACTCCTATTTCACAGATTATGTCGGCACCGGTAATCAGCATCGTCGAAAATGCCTTGTTGTTTGAAGCTGAATTACTGATTAAGAATGAGCGAATCTCGCATCTGGCTGTTACCGATACCGGAGGAACTATTCATGGTGTTATTAGTAATGCTGATCTTCTTGAGATGCAGCGAAACTCACTGAGTTATTATATTAGAGAGATTGAAAAGGCTGAAGAAGTATCTCAGCTTAAGCATATTTATGAACGTGTGCCGGTATTGCTAAATGCCCTAATGGGAAGTGGGGACAAGGTTTCTAATATTACCCGGATCATAAGCTCGGTGGCTGATGCAATCAATAAACGAGTTATAGCGCTAGCTGTTCATGAGCTGGGAGAGCCGCCTTGCTCGTTTGCTTTTATTGCTTTAGGAAGTGAAGGTAGGATGGAGCAAACCTTGTCAACCGACCAGGATAATGCGATTATTATTGAAGATTCCGAATCAGGACGCCTGGATACAACTCATGATTATTTCAGACAGTTTGCAGATATTGTGAACACAAACCTCGGGCAGATCGGATATAAACTGTGTGATGGTGAAATCATGGCCCGGAATCCGAAATGGTGTCAGACTTTATCCGTTTGGAAGAATTATTTTGATAAGTGGATGGTGGCTCCTGAACCGCAGGCAGTACTTGATGCCAGTATATTTTTTGATTTTAAGTATGTTTATGGTGACAGAAAACTTGTTGTCAATTTGCGCCAGCATGTGTATCAGCAGATAGGAAACAAAGCTGTATTTTTTCATCACATGGCTCAATCGGTATTTAAATTCAGACCTCCATTGGGTATGTTTGGAGGGATAAAGACTGATTCGCAATCCGGAGAACACAATACCTTTGATGTGAAAAAGGTGTTGCTGCCAATCGTAAGTTTTATTCGTTTGTATGCGCTCAAGCACAAGCTGGATGAAACAAATTCGTTGCATAGACTGGATGCATTGATCCTCGAAAGTCAACTCAGTAAAACAATAGGTGATGAACTTGGGTTGTCCTACAACTATTTGATGATGCTGAGGTTGAAGTTTCAAATAACGGAGATTAAGGGTAGTCTTCCTGCCGATAATTTCATTGATATTGATCATCTGACAGAAATTGAAATTACTACTTTGAAGAAAATATTCTCAGAAATTGGAAAGCTACAGACAACACTTAGCAATGATTTCAATATTTCCCCTTAATTTTGGTGCACCAAATTTAACCAGGGAAACGAGAAACTTAACCAAAATCAATATTGTGAGAAAGAACTACTTTTTAATGGTAGGTCTTATGTTGTGCGCATTTTTTGGATTTTCACAAAATGCATATATAACAAAAGATCTGCAAACCCAATTATTAAATACCAAGGGAGAGGAAAAGATCAGAATTAACATTCTGATGGAAGAGCGTTTGGATGTTTTGGAATTGAAATATGATCAACTGGCACGAAAAGCAACGATTCATGATCGTGCTGTTGAAACGGTTTCTCTTCTAAAAAATCACGCCAAATCAACACAAGATGACGTGATTAACGCGGTTGAAATATTCGAATCAGAATTTCCGGGATCGTATTCTAACATTCAGCAATTTTGGGCAATCAATATGCTTGTTCTGGATGCTACCACCGACCTGATTTATCACTTGTCTTTAAGAGATGATATTGCATTGATGGAGTGTAATCGTGTACGTGTTGTAGAACCGATTCTTCCGGTTTCATCAAAAGTTGTTACTACTAAATCGCCGGGAGGGATTGAACCAGGACTTGCAGCGATAAATGCTCCAGCCCTTTGGAAGATGGGGTATACCGGAAGAGGCCGAAAGTCTTTTAATCTGGACACCGGAGCGTGGACAGACCATCCTGCTATTACTGAGCGCTTTTTAGGGAATTTCTACCCGATTAGTGAAAGCTTTTTTTCATTGGATGTGGATTTTCCTGTTGATAAATCTGGGAGTCATGGAACTCATACGTTGGGAACCACTCTTGGTTTGGATCGATCAACTAATGATACTATTGGTGTTGCTTTCAACGCCTATTATTCAGTGGCCGACCTTGTTGCGACCAGTGATGCGACTGTGAAACCTCTTACCGATTTTGTATTTGCTTTTGAATGGGCGATGGATCCTGATGGTGATCCCCAAACAACTGATGATATTCCAGATGTAATTAATAATTCCTGGGGATATTTGCCTGCCGATGCAAATGATCTGTGCGATAGTTATATGAATGACCTGTTTATTGCTCTTGAATCCTGTGGGATTGCAGTTGTATTTGCCGCTGGTAACGAAGGTTCCGATCCACAAACAATCGGTTTGCCTCAGCATTTGAATTCTGGTGTTGTGAATGTGTTTACGGTAGGTAGTGTAAATCCCAATTTAGAAGGGATTCCTATTAGTACATTCTCGAGTCGTGGGCCAACAATCTGCCCTGGTGAAGGATCGCTGAAAATCAAACCTGAAGTTGTTGCACCTGGTGAAGAAGTGCGTTCATGTGTAGGACATAATGGTTATTCCGAAAATCAAGGTACGTCTATGGCTTGTCCACATGTAAGTGGCGCTGTGTTGTTGTTAAAAGAAGCTTTCCCTTATTTATCGGGACAAGATATCTTATTGGCTCTGTATCATTCTACCACTGATTTGGGTGAACCGGGTGAGGATAATAATTATGGAACAGGGATTATAGATGTGCTCGCAGCTTATAATTATCTGGCACAAGACCATGAGCCAGTTTCACCTGATTCTTACCAATACGATGTTGCTATTTCAAAGGTTAATTATCCTGCAGGGATCTTGGCTTGTAGTCAGCGTATTACTCCCAAAATAGAAGTGACTAATTTGGGAACTGAAACCATTACTAACTTGAGTGTCGATTATTGGTTTGCAGATAAAGAGGTGAATAATTTTGAATGGGAAGGGAATCTGGCTGCAGGGGAATCTGTGGTTGTTGAGCTTGATGAAATTCAGGCGGAACAGAACGGGGCTAACGAGTTGTATGTTACCCTTAAGCTTGCTGATGAAATTACCGAAATTGATTTGGTTAACAACAGACGGGTACTTCGATTTGATATCCGGGAGGAATTTATTCTACCGTTTAATGATGACTTTAATACAGGATCTTTGGAAGAGAATGGCTGGTACGTAATTAATCCGGATTTGAAGAGAACCTGGGATACGATTACTGTTGATACCAATGACTATAGTTTTAGTGCACTTTATATGAATAGTTGGAGTTATGGAAGTGGTGGCCAAATTGATCAGTTGGTAAGTCCGGGGATTTTGTTTCCAGAGAATGGCGATGTGAAATTGTCCTTTAAATGGGCATATCAGCATATTATTCCAACCTTTACAGATACTCTGCGTTTATTGGTTTCTTCTGATTGTGGATTGTCAACGGATTATGTGCTTTTTGACAAAGGAGGTGAAGACCTGTCAACCAACGGGGTCGAATTTTCAGTATTTATTCCTACCGATTCTACCCAATGGAATGAAGAAGAAATTGATCTTTCAAGCCTTTTGGGAGCAGGAAATGTTGTGTTCACGTTCGAAGTATATAGTAATAAAGGAAATAATCTTTTCATTGATGATTTTTCTATCGCATACGAAGGGGAACCATATCGTATGAATGAGCAAAATGGACTTGGCTTTATTATTTATCCGAATCCGGTTAACAGCTATGTGATGATTGAAAACATTGCAATGAATCCGGAAGCTGTGGAAATAAGTGTTCTGGATTTGACAGGAAGATCACAGCTTAATAAAGTTGTTGATTGTAGGAAGGCAAGAATTGATGTAAGTCAGTTGCTACCTGGAATATATGTTCTTAGTATCAAACAAGGGGAGCGTGTGGAATATCACCGGATTATTAAGAAATAGAATTGAAAGCAAAATAAGAAAGGCTGTCTCAATCGAGATAGCCTTTTGTATTTTAATACGTTTCAATTTTTTCGAAAATCTCAGGTAGCTTTCTGATCATAGCCATTTCTTTCCATTTCTTTCGGGCAACATCTACCGGAGAACCAAAGTATGTTTTCCCTCCTTCGAGTGATTTGTCAACACCGGATGTGGCCAGAATAACAGCTCCTTTTCCAATCACAATGTCTTTGTTAATGGAAACCTTAGCCCAGATTAATACGTCGTCTTCTATTTTAGTAACTCCTGCAATAGCAGTATGTGCTCCTATAATACAGTCTTTGCCAATGACAGTATCGTGACCAATCTGAATATGGTTGTCCAGCTTTGTCCCGGATCCTATTTCAGTTATTCCCGATACTCCTTTGTCAATAGAAGTCAATGCCCCGATTTCAACACGGTCGCCTATTTTGACATGTCCGCATGATTCCAGTTTGCGATAACCTGTTGGTTTTTTCTGGAAGTAGAAAGCGTCAGCGCCTAATACGGCATTGGAATGAATGATTACCTCATCGCCAATTTCAGTGTGATCATATATGCTTGCATTGGCATGAATAATACAATTTTTGCCAATTTTAACATGGTTTCCTATAAATGCACCCGGTTGTATAACGGTTCCTTCTCCTATCTGAGCTGATGGGCTGATTTGTGTATTTGTTTCCTGAAATGGACGAAAACGCTTTGCCAGATATACATAATCCCGGAATGGATCATCAGAAATTAACAATGCCTTTCCTTCCGGACAATCAACTTTTTGGTTGATTAATATGGTTGTGGCATTCGATTCCAGAGCCTTTTTGTAATACTTTGGGTGGTCTACAAAAGTCAAATCTCCGGCTTCTACCATATGGATTTCATTAATCCCTTTAATTCCAAAAATCGGATCTCCAATCATCTCTGCAGCAATCAGCTCTGCAATTTCTTTCAGGGTATATATACGTTCAAAATTCATTCGTAAAAGGTGTTTCTACTTTTTCAGACCTTCCTAATTTGATTTTAAAGGATTGAAAAGGCTTAGTTAGAATCATCGAAACTTTTTAGAGAAAAAGCGCGGTGACGATTTACAATGCTGCTAAGATAACAGAAAAAAATAAAGTCCTGATATTTGATCATATCAAGACTTTATTTATAAAGTTTTTATATTAAACTGTTACTTCTTAATTCGTTCAGAATATGCTCCGGTTCGCGAGTCCACTTTAACGAAATCACCCGTGTTAATAAACAAAGGTACACGAACAGTTGCTCCTGTTTCAACAGTAGCTTCTTTCAATGCATTTGTAGCCGTGTTTCCTTTTTCACCTGGCTCAGTATATGTGATTTCAAGCTCTACGTATGCAGGAAGCTCAGCAATAAGTGCAGTTTCTGTTTCAGAATGAAACAAGATATCAACTTTTTGACCTGCTTTCATCAATTGTGGAGAGTTAATCACAGCTTCATCAATAAAAGTTTGCTCAAAAGTTTCATTATTCATGAAGTGATACTGATCACCATCCTGATATAAGAAAGCATACTGGCGTCGTTCAACACGCTGGATGTCAATTTTTGCTCCTGAAGGGAAGGTATTCGGAAGAACTTTTCCGGTTTTAACATTTCTTAATTTTGTGCGAACAAAAGCAGCACCTTTACCTGGTTTTACATGTAAAAATTCAATAACAGAATATAACTCTCCGTTAAATTTAATTACCAGGCCATTCTTAATTTCAGAAGTACTCGCCATATCTTATTTAGTTATAATGCGTTTAAATATTATTTGGGACAAAAATACATTAAAATTCTATACCAACAAATTTAGCTATTTGTAAATAGGAGCCTTTTGAACTGGTTTTGGCTCTTGAAAAGTATTTTCTTTGTGTCCTTATATTTCTTATATTATCAGGCTAAACCAGATCGTTGTTCTGGTGTTATAGTTATTGATATTTCAAACAAACAGCGAATGACACAAGTTTTACATTTTAAGGATCGTAAGTTTTATTTTGATGATACTCCTTTCATCAGCTTGATGAGAAATCGTATATATCAGGTGTTGCTAATTGCCAGTAATTATGATGCCTTTATTCTTGAAGATGATGGCAGAATTGATGAGCAGATATTTAATGAATATGTGGCCTTGAACCTGCGTTATCCCCCTCAGTTTATCCAGGTAAGTAATGAAGCCGAGGCTCGTGAGGTTCTTCAAACCAAGAAGATAGATCTGATTATTACAATGATCAGTCCGGATCAGCCGGATTCGTTTGAAATGGCGAACCAGATTAAGGCCGAGAATCCTGAAATGCCGATTGTTTTATTAACCCCCTTTTCCAGAGAGGTTTCTTTGAAACTCGCAAATGAGGATCTTAGTTCTTTCGATTATGTTTTTTCCTGGTTGGGGAATGCCGATATTATGCTTGCTATTATCAAGTTGATTGAGGATAGTATGAATGTGGAATATGACGTGGATGAAGTTGGTGTACAGGTGATTATTCTGGTGGAAGACTCCATTCGATTTTACTCCAGTTATTTGCCGACCATTTATAAAATGATCTTCAAACAATCCAAGGATTTTATGACCGAGGGTTTGAACGAACACCAGCAAATGTTGCGCATGCGTGGTCGTCCGAAGATATTACTTGCAACGAATTTTGAACAGGCTTTGGAATTGTATCAGCGGTTTAAGACCAACCTTCTGGGGGTGATTAGTGATATTCGCTTCCCTCGGGGAGGTGAAAAAGATCGTCATGCTGGAATCAATCTTTGTAAGATTATAAAAAAGGACGATAAGTATATACCGTTGCTTTTGCAATCTTCAGAGCCTGTAAATGCCAAAACAGCAAAGGAGATTAAAGTTGGTTTTATTAATAAAAACTCGAAAACACTAACCCATGAGTTAAAGGACTTCATTAAAGAATACTTTGCTTTTGGCGATTTCGTTTTTAAAAATCCAAAGACTGGCCAAACCGTAGGTTATGCTGTTGATCTGAAGGATTTGCAACAGAAGATTTTTGAGATACCAGATGATTCTCTGCTTTACCATATTACTCGAAATCACTTGTCGAAATGGTTAAATGCAAGAGCTCTTTTTCCGATTGCTCAATTGTTCCGGCAGTTTACTTTTGAGGATTTTGAAAACCTGAATGAAGTAAGAAGCTTTGTTTTTGATGCAATAGCGACCTATCGAATGAATAAAGCGCGTGGGGTTATTGCCGAGTTTCGTAGGGATCGTTTTGATGAATACCTTAGTTTTACCCGAATTGGAGAGGGGTCCATCGGTGGGAAGGCCCGTGGTTTGGCATTTCTGGATGCCATTATAAAGCGGAACAAGTTGTTGGATAAATTCGAAAATGTTTTGATAACCATTCCAAAGACAGTGGTGTTAGGGACTGATGTTTTCGATGAATTTATGGAAGAGAATCAGTTGTACAAGATTGCGTTGTCTGATATGGATGATGAGCAGATTTTGAATCATTTTATCAATGCCCGCTTGCCATTCCGCATTCATGAAGATTTGTACACCTTTATTTCTGTGGTAAAAAATCCGGTGGCCGTACGATCATCAAGTTTGTTGGAGGATTCACACTATCAGCCTTTTGCCGGGATTTATTCGACTTATATGATCCCAAACATTCACAAAAATGAACGTTTGATGATTACTCAATTGGGGAACGCGATTAAAAGTGTCTATGCCTCTGCTTTCTTTATGGATAGTAAGTCTTATATGGCCGCTACTTCCAACGTGATTGATGAAGAAAAAATGGGAATTGTTCTACAGGAAGTTTGTGGTAACCAGTATGGGAGTCGATTTTATCCCGATATTTCAGGTGTCGCTCGCTCAATAAATTTCTATCCGATTGAACCTGAGAAACCAGAGGATGGGATTGCGAATATAGCCCTGGGGCTTGGTAAATATATTGTTGACGGGGGGAATACCTTGCGTTTCTCACCAAAATACCCAAAAAAAATCTTACAACTTTCTAACACAGATATGGCATTAAAAGAAACGCAGCGCTCGTTTTTTGCTTTAGATCTGAATCCTGAAAGTTTTGTGGAATCTACGGATGAGACGGTTAATCTGAGGAAACTTCGATTGAAAGAGGCTGAAAAAGATAATACTTTGCGTAACATTGCCTCAACCTACGATTTTCAAAATCATATCCTCAGGGATGGAGTGCATCATGAAGGGCTTAAAGTGTTGACCTTTTCAAATGTTCTGAAGCATAATGTGTTTCCATTGGCCGAGATCTTACAGACTGTATTGGAAGTTGGTCAGCGGGAAATGAGTAAGCCTGTTGAGATCGAATTTGCTATTAATCTGAATGTTCCGAAAGGGCAACCAAAGGTGTTTAATCTTCTTCAGATTCGTCCGATTGTGGATAATAAAGAAACCATCGAACGTAACCTGGATGAAATTCCGAAAGAAAAGGCCATCTTATACAGTAATTCAGCACTTGGCAATGGCGTTATTGATGGGATTCAGGATTTTGTTTATATAAAACCGAATACTTTTGATGCGTCAAAGACAAATGAGATTTCTGCGAATCTTGGTGCAGTAAATGATAAATTTATAGCTGAAAATAAGAATTATGTACTGGTGGGACCTGGAAGATGGGGCTCAAGTGATCCATGGTTAGGGATCCCCGTAAAATGGTCTCAGATATCTCAAGCCCGGGTTATTGTTGAATCTGGTTTAGAGAACTATCGTATCGATCCCAGTCAGGGGACACACTTCTTCCAGAACCTGACTTCGTTCAGAGTCGGATATTTTACCGTGAATCCATTTATTGGTGATGGACATTATGATCTGGAATACCTTGAGAAGCAACCTGCGGTTTATGAAGATGATTTTATCAGGCATGTTCATTTCGACCAACCTTTAACTGTTTTGGTTGATGGAAAGAAAACCAAAGGAGTGGTGATGAAGATGGGTGAAGAATAGAATTAATAAAAAATCTCCGGTCGAAATGGCCGGAGATTAATAGAAATATTTCTTGTCCTTTTTGTCTTCGATAAAATCCAAAACCTTTTTATATGCTTCAAGCATAGCCGTTTGATGGCAGGTTTCTTTTTCAGGAGCTACCATGATGTCGTTGGCGCTCTGATGCATGCAATCACTTTCCTGATCCTTTAGCTCGCGACTGATGGCCCGAACATGGGCACTAACAAAATCTTTTATGTCGTTGGCATTCTTCATAAAAAAATCTCTTTTACTAAAGCGGGCAAATATAAAAGCTTTTGTAAAACGACCATGAAAAAAATCAGCAAAAAAAAAGCTCCGCATGAAGCGGAGCTTATTATTTGATCAAAAGAATTATTTTTTCTTCATCGAAACGGGCTTAATCATATTCTCTGGTGCAAGGATTTCATCAAGTTGCTCCTGAGAAAGTAAACCTCTTTCAAGTACTAATTCATAAACACTTCTTCCTGATTTTAATGCTTCCTTTGCAACAGAAGAGCTGTTTTCATATCCTATATGCGGATTCAATGCAGTAATCAGGCCAATACTATGTTCGACCAATTCACGGCAGCGATCTTCGTTCGCAGTGATGCCATTTACACATCTGAAATTCAAGGTGTTCATACCGTTTTTCAACATTTCCATCGATTCGAACAAACTCTGTACGATCACCGGTTCCATCACGTTTAACTCTAACTGCCCAGCTTCAGCTGCCATTGTAATCGTTAAGTCATTACCGATTACCTTGAACGCAATTTGGTTTACAACTTCAGGAATTACAGGGTTTACTTTTCCTGGCATAATTGAAGAACCTGGTTGCATTGGAGGCAGGTTGATCTCATTTAATCCAGTTCGTGGCCCTGATGACATTAAACGTAAGTCATTACAAATCTTAGATAGCTTTATCGATAATCGCTTAATAGCCGAAGAATACATTACAAATGCACCTGTATCAGAAGTTGCTTCAACAAGATCTTTTGCTAATACTACGTTCTCACCTGTGATCTCTCTCAGGTGATCGATCACTTTTGGACTATAATCAGGATCAGCATTAATACCTGTACCAATTGCTGTTGCTCCCATATTTACCTCAAGGAATAATTCCGCATTTTGATTCAAACGCTCAATTTCTTCTTCAAGTGTATGTACGTATGCATTGAATGATTGACCTAAAGTCATTGGAACAGCATCCTGCAACTGTGTACGTCCCATTTTCAGCACGTGAGAAAATTCTCCTGCTTTCTTACGGAATGCTTCAATCAAATCTTGAAGAACCTTAACCAACATTTCATTTGCATTGATCAATGCAAGTTTAATTGCTGTTGGATAGGCATCGTTCGTCGATTGAGAAAGATTCACATGGTTGTTTGGGTGACAATAGTCGTACTGACCTTTTTCGTAACCCATGATTTCCAATGCACGATTGGCGATTACTTCATTGGCATTCATGTTTGTTGAAGTACCGGCACCACCCTGGATCATATCAACCGTAAAGTGATAAACAAATTTACCATTGATGATTTCTTCACATGCTTGATCCATGGCTTCGAAAACTTTCTGATCCAGTAGACCAAGGTCGTAGTTTGCTCGTGCAGCAGCCTGCTTTACTACAGCAAGACCTTTAACAAATACAGGGTAGAAGTTTAAGGTGACACCACTGATGTTGAAGTTCTCCATTCCCCTTAGGGTTTGAACTCCGTAATATGCTTCGTAAGGAACTTCACGATCCCCTAAAAGGTCATGTTCCATGCGTGTACGACCTGATTCATATTGAGCGGCAGAGTTCACCATATGTGCATTTGCATGACGCATACGACGTGAAATCACTCGTGCAATATTGGAAAAGATCTTAATGGAAATAATTCCAAATTCCTGGAAGAAATCTTTCTCCAGAATATATGCAACTGTTTCTGATGTACAAACAGCACTTGTTGAATGAGGAGCCTCATCTGTTAATGCTCCTTCACCAAGGAAATCATATTTAGTGAAATAAGAAATCTTGTGCTCTTCTCCAAATGGAGTCGACTTGATTAATTCTACTTCACCTTCTTCTATGATAAATATTTTCTCTCGGGGAGTGTTTTCTTTAAAAAGGAATTCACCTTTTTTATAACTAACATGCTTGAGCTTTCCTGCCAGCGTATCAATCTCCAGTTCATCCAATCCTCTGAACAACTCAATACGCTTAAGGAAATCCTTGAGTTGAATTTTATCCATTACCATAACACTCGTCTGTTTATATTGTTATTAAACTAACAATAAAATATTACATTATTCATTACCAATATATTATCAAATACGGGTGATTTGTATCTTCGTATTTGAATCTCCAATATTACTAAAAATATTCTATTGTTATTCAAATAACAATTAGATTTATTTTAAAAATAACAATTATTTTTCTCAACATGGTTTATGGTTCATTAAATCAAGCACATACGATGTGTTGTCTGTGGCCGATTGAACCGGAATCCGCAAGGCGGTGCATAGAATTAAAAATGCATTAAAAGTTAGTTCCTATTGCAGGATTATTTAGTTGTTCTCAAAGAATCGTTATTCTTCAATCGTAATTAAATAACCGCTATGGCTTCGCATGTTGATCACCCGGTTATTATCAAAAAGTAGGTATTGTCCACGAATTCCGTTCAAAGTACCCTCAATTACCGGAAATTTATCCAGTTTCATGCTGGTTACTTTTGTAGGGTATTGTATTACCGGATACTTAATTTCAGTTATTTCACCATTATTCAATGTGAACTCCTTTAATTCATCCGGAACTAATTTGATCATTCGTTCTTTCTCGGATAGAATATCCCGCTCCCAATCCATTTGATTGGTGAGCATTTTACGCCAATTGGTTTTATCAGCAAAGTGTTCTTTTAATGATACTTCAATTAAACCAGCCGCCTGGCGATATGGTGTCTCAGCAATGGGGATCGCTTTCCAGGCTCCTTGATCGATCCATCGGGTCGGAACCTGGGTTTTCCGGGTTACCCCCACTTTAACCGTACTGGTTAGCGCCAGGTAAACTATGTGAGGCTGGACATCATGTTTTAACTCCCATTCCATATCTCTGAGAGCAACACCTTCATGAGCTCTTGATAATTCTGGTCGAATAATGCTTTCAACAGCCAGGGGAGAGGATCGGAAGGCATCATAGCTCATTCCTTCTCCGTAGGCCTTTTTTATTTTTTTTCCTGTAACGACACAATTGATCTGATTTTCAAACGTGATCTTAATCTGTTTTCCAACCAAATTATTCATTTCAACACATTCGCCTTTTTCAAGGTTGTTGTTCAGGGGTAAGGCGTATTGAACCGGTTGATCTAACTGGCTCAACATCTTACGTATATTTCCACTTACTTTCATTTTACAAATAATTATGGCTTGACAGGAGGCATGGCTTCAATAACTTTCCCGTCAAGAGTTTTATAATATTTCATAATGTTAACTGTTAAACAGCTGTGCACCGGAATGATTCCAATTAGATCTCCCACATTTACAGTGTCCAGTACTTCATCTGACAGTTTCAAAACACCGTGGAATTGAGAAATGCTTTTCATATAATTTGAGGTGTCGATAATTTCCCAGCTCTGATTTTTAAAACGAGCCAGGTAACCAAAAGTTTTATGCTTTTCGGTTTCAATAAAATCTTTACTCAAATGATCTGCTCCGCAATAAACAAGGACTTCATTGCGATCCTTATATTTGGAAACAACCGGAGCAGCCATAATAATTGCTACATCGTTTATGGAGCAACTTCCCAGGTTAAACTGCATGGCATCATAAAAAACAAAATTACCAGGTCTGATTTCATCTACTCCTGTGAAATTATCAGCCAGACTGCATGCTGGTGTGTCCCCCAATGAGATTTGAAGATCCGGGTATTTTTGGATATAATATGCTTTCAATTGTGAAAGCTCCAAAAGGCACTTTTCATGAATGTTTAAAATTTCCTGTTTGTTTACAGCGTTGTAGGTGTGACCTGAATGAACAAGAAATCCTAAGAAATTCATTTGTTCACAGGAGTCAATAACCTGCAGAATATCATCCATCAAAGGGTAATTGTCTGGTTTTATTCCAGCCCTGTTATACCCGGTATTTGTTTTAATATAAACGCCAACCTCGTGTTTTAATTTGCTTTCAATGCATTTTGCAATATCTAAATTCTCAATTAATATATTAAGATTTATTTGAGACGCTAATTTGTTAATGCTTTCTATTTCCAGAATGTTAACAGGAAAGGCAATTGTGATGTCTTTCCAACCATCGGCGGCAAAATGTTCAGCCATATCCATTGTGGATACTGTTATGGAATGAACACCTTCATGACGAAACCAACGTCCTACTTCATGAGCTTGATGTGTTTTAAAATGTGGTCGTAATGTAAGATTGTGTTTTTCTGCTTTCTTTACCAGCCTGCGGATGTTGTTAATTGCTTTTTGCTTGTCAACTACTAATGTAGGTTTGCTAACAGCTATCATTTCTATGTTGTTTTATTTAATAAAAGCAAGCTGATACGTTCATGTATCTGAACGAATAAAGCTTGAATCAAAGATACGGATAAAGCCTTAGATACTTGTGAAGAGATTGTAAAATAAAGCCCCCGGTTACTATGAAGTATTGTTGATCTGATGGCAACAATAATAAAAATGTCTCAATCTATGTCTCAAATATCCGGAAGGCTTTATATTTGAAGTTGTATTGTTGTTATTCTGACACAATAAATATACGGGGATTATCGTATATATCAAAATGTTTTAATTTGGAATTTAAATAAAGAGTGATGTGGTTTAAATATTTGTATTCGAATAGATGGGCTGTTGTATTGTTAGTTGCTAGTATATGTTTTAGTTCCTGTGCAGAGCGTGAAACAGGAAAAGAAAATATCACTGAGCGGATACAATATGATGTTGATATTTATAATAATGACAGGCAAAGTGACTGGTGGAAGAATAATATTGAGGGAATGCAGCGTGAAAAGCTGGTAAAATCGATTGTTGACAAAGCATTCAGTGGTGAGTATTTACTTTGTGATGCCTTTTCATACGATCCTGTTTCAGCTTTGGAGGTAAAGGGCATCTTTAATCGTATCGATACTGTTTTGGTTCAGAATGCTGAGCCTCCCTACGGATATTCCGAGAAAATTGTGGAGGAAACCCTGGAATTTAATGAGATTACAAGACTCCGTTTTTTAGAAGAATGGAAATATAGTGATGACCAAATAATTGAGAAAAAGGTTTTGGGGATTTGCCCCATGCTTGAAAGTTATGATGAGCAAGGTGAATTCAGAGGTTATCAGCCGATGTTTTGGATTTTCTTTGATAAGAAGAACCCTCTGAAATAGTTTTTGGTCTTAAGGGCTTGTTATCAAAAGAATAAGTTGCATGAGGTGAAAAAACTATTACTTTATTGTGTACATTTGCACGCCTCAATTTATGAGGTAATTTAATATTTGAGATCACTGAATGGAACAATATTTCTTTCATACACTTAAAAATGGCATCCGATTAGTCCATAAACCTGTGGACAACATTGTTGCTCATGCCGGGATAATAATTAACACAGGCTCACGGGATGAATTACCGGAAGAACATGGCATTGCTCACTTTATCGAACACACCATATTTAAAGGAACAAAAAAGCGAAAAGTATATCATGTTTTAAGTCGCCTTGAAAATGTTGGAGCAGACCTTAATGCATATACAACCAAGGAAGAAACCGTTATCTATGCTTCGTTTGTAAAAGATCACTATGATCGTACATTGGAATTGATTAGTGATATCACCTTTAATTCAACGTTTCCTGCCAAAGAAATTGAAAAGGAAAAAGATATTATTGTTGATGAGATTGAGTCATATAAAGATTCTCCTGCCGAATTAATTTTTGATGAATTCGAGGATCAGATCTTTGATGGACATTCTATTGGTAGAAATATTCTGGGGACTGAGAAAAATATTAGAAAATTTACTCGTGAAGATATTACTCGTTTTATTAAAGATAATTACCATACCGATCAAATTGTGATTTGTTCGGTAGGTAGTATTGATTTTAATAAACTCGTAAATAAGGTTGAAAAGTACTTTGCTCATATTCCTGAAAATATCCGTTCTTTTAAAAGAAGTGCCTTTTCAGACTATATTCCATTGCATCGTGTGTTCGACAGGGACACCCATCAGACGCATTGTATGATTGGAAATGTTGCATATAGTTATAAAGAGAAACAAAAGAATGCTTTTACCCTTTTAAATAATATACTTGGTGGACCTGGATTGAACTCCCGGTTGAATTTGGGTATTCGGGAAAAATATGGATTTGCTTATAATATTGAATCCAATTACACGCCATACACCGATTCAGGTGTTTTCATGGTTTATCTTGGAACCGCATTGGGGTATGCCGATCGCTCCATTAATTTAGTTTATAAAGAACTCAAGAAACTTCGGGAAAGTAAATTGGGTGTTATGCAAATGAGGATTTCCAAACAGCAGTTTATCGGGCAGTTGGCAATCTCATACGAGTCGAACCTGAATGATATGCTATCTATAGGTAAGAGCTATTTGCATTTCGATAAGGTGGATACATTGGAAGATATACACAGGAAGATTAATGCAATTACTGCTGATGAGTTATTGCAAACGGCTAATGAGGTTTTTGATATGGAAAGCTTGAGCAGCCTGGCCTATAAAAAGATTGAGAAATGATAGATATGGAATTGGAAAGGTATGCTGATCGTCATACCAGTGAAGAAGAGAATCTTTTATATCAATTAAACAGAGAAACCCATCTGAAGGTTTTGTTACCGCGGATGTTGTCTGGTAAAATTCAGGGGAAATTTCTGAAATTTATCAGCCAAATGATCCAACCCAAACGAATTCTTGAAGTTGGTACCTATACCGGGTATTCAGCGCTTTGTTTGGCTATGGGACTCCCCAGTGATGGCGAGTTGATCACCATTGATAAGAATCCTGAGCTGGAAGCTATAGCTACAAAATATTTTGAAAAATCGAAAAATCGTAACAAAATAAGGCATGTTTGTGGAAATGCCATGGAAATAATACCAGAATTGGAGGGAGAATTTGATCTGGTTTTCCTTGATGCTGATAAAAGTAATTACCTTAATTATTACAATCTTCTGCTGGATAAAATACCTCAGGGAGGATATATCCTGGCTGATAATGTTTTGTGGAGTGGGAAAGTAGTTCAGGAGGTGAGTCCTAAAGATGTTGATACAAAGGCTATACTGGAGTTTAATAGCTATGTGCAGAATGATCCTAGAGTTGAAAATGTATTGTTGCCTTTCAGAGATGGATTGTTGCTCATAAAAAAACTATAAGCAGATCGTTATTAATCATTTTGGACACCCATGAGGGGTTTTGTATTTTGCGACATTATTTATACATTTGAGACGATTAAATTTCAGATTACCAAAACATCAATACAACTACACAATGGTTCGAAAGGTTAATATTTTATTCATACTGGCAATAATCGGATTGTCCACTATGTTTACTTTCTGTAAGAAAGAAGTTACGGATCCGGATGATACTAATAATGTCATTGAATCTCAAAACAAGAGACTTGCCCGGGTGATGAGTTATAATGATATGGACATCCTTACTAATGGAAAAATCTATGAGTATGATACTCTGGATAAATTAAGTCGGATCATTTACCTTTCAGAAGCTGAGCTGATTGATTCTTATGAAGAATTTGAATATAATCTCATAGATACTTTTAATATTATCATCGGAAGTACTACTTACGATGCCGATAAGAATGTGACTTCAACGATTGTAAATGGGTATTTGCTTCAAAATGATACTGTCTTACTGGAAGAAAAGGTAGTTTTGGGTGAAGGTGGCTTTTATTACCTCGAAAGGTTTTATTTCGAATATACAATCAATAATAAAATCTATCGCAGTGCATATGCTCCAAATCCAAATCATGAGCCTCAATGGGATAGTGTGTTTACATATGGTCCAAATGGATTGAAGTCTAGTTTTACCTATAGTACATATGCTTCTGGTGGAGTTCTTAGTAGCTGGGAAAAGCATCGTTTTGATTATAACGAAGAAAATGAGATTGAGAAAGAACTAATAACCAAATCTGGTAACGCGTCTCCTGAAGAGCTTTATTATAAATATGAATATACTACCAATGGTAGGGTTAGTAAATGTACAATTAAGGATGGAAACGGAATTCCTGTTTCAGTTGATGAATACAGCTATAATTCCTTCGAAAATTCTATTAAGATTTCGCATTTTTCAGGTGGTGGAGATTTAAAGCATATTAAGAAGCATACTTATGATAGCGACCAGAATCTGATTGAAGAGCATTATAAAATAATCAGCCCCAGTGGTGGTTATACAAAGAAATATACTTACGAAACTTATTAAAAAAAAAGCCTCGCATTTTGCGAGGCTTTTTTTTATAATATTCTGGAGTACCCCCGCATTATCCCGCGACTAGATCGTGTGATGAAAGATACAATCTCGTCCCTTTCCGGAGCAGCAGGAATTTCACGTTCCACTACTTCTACTGCTTGGGCAACATTCATTCCTTTTTGGTATACCAATCGATAAATGTTGTGAATAAGATTGATCTGATCATTGTTGTAACCTCTTCTTCGTAATCCGATAGAGTTGATGCCTACAAAAGCCAATGGCTCACGTGCTGCCTTTGTGAAAGGAGGAACATCTTTACGTACCAGAGAGCCTCCGGAAACCATAACATGTTTTCCTATATTCACGAATTGATGTACAGCGGATAGCCCACCAACAATGGCCCAATCATCTACTGTAACATGACCAGCCAGAGTTGCACCATTAGCCAGGATGACATTGTTTCCAACAATACAATCGTGAGCAACGTGTACATAAGCCATCAACAAACAGTTGTTTCCAACGGTTGTTTCCCAGTTTGCTTTGGTAGCCCTGTTGATTGTTACAAATTCACGAATAGTTGTATTATCACCAATCTTAACTAAAGTATCTTCTCCTTCAAATTTTAGGTCTTGTGGAACGGCTGATATCACAGCGCCTGGAAATATCTTACAATTTTTTCCAATGCGTGCACCTTCCATAATTGTAACGTTAGATCCAATCCACGTTCCCTCTCCAATCTCTACGTTCTTCTCAATATTCACAAAAGGTTCAATGACAACATTTTTTGCCACCTTTGCTTGAGGATGAACATATGCTAATGGTTGATTCATTTTTAGTGTTATTATTTTTTAACTACTTGGGCTAACATTTCTGCTTCCATAACGATTTGGTCTCCTACATATGCCTCTCCTTGCATGTGACATAGCCCCCTGCGAATTGGAGATATCAATCTTAATGTAAAGATAAGTGTATCTCCGGGAACTACTTTTTTGCGAAATTTCACATTTTGAATTTTCATGAAGTAGGTTGCATAATCTTCTGGTTTATCTAATCCGCTAAGGACTAATATTCCACCACACTGCCCCATAGCTTCCACCTGCAATACGCCTGGCATAACTGGTTCATCAGGAAAGTGGCCGGTGAAAAATGGTTCGTTCATGGTGACATTCTTTACCCCAACCACATGCTCTTTACCTACTTCCAGGATTTTATCCACAAGCAGGAATGGAGAACGATGAGGTAACATGTTTTTTATCGCATTGATATCATACATGGGTTCGGCATTGGGGTCATATTGTGGGATGCCGTTTTTCTTCTCTCCATTTTTGATGATCTCTCGAATTTTTTTCGCATACTCCACATTGGAACCATGTCCCGGACGGGTTGCAAAAATCTTTCCTTTAATTGGTTGTCCAACCAAAGCCAGGTCACCTATTATATCAAGAAGTTTATGACGTGCAGGCTCGTTGTCGAACTTCATTTCCACGTTGTTCAACACTCCTTGTTCAAGGACTTTAACCCGTGGTTTTTCAAAGAAGTCAGCCAGACGATCAAGTTCCTCCTGCTCAATCAATTTGTCGACAAATACCAAGGCATTTGCCAAGTCACCACCTTTAATCAATCCCATCTTAATTAAAGGCTCCATTTCATGTAAAAACACAAAGGTTTTACATGATGCAATTTCTTCTTTGAAATCTTTGATAGATTTCAAATATGCATGCTGAGCAGTTAATACCTTCGAATCGTAATCAATCATGGTGTTGATTGCATAGTCTGGTGAAGGCACTGCCAGCATTTCAATCCCTTTTTCGGGGATCGAAAATTCAATATTTTCTTTTATTTCGAAATAATTTCTTTCTTCTTTTTGCTCTGTAGTTCCAACTTTTTCGATCGACTCAATATACAAGATGGAGCTGCCATCAAGAATAGGGGTCTCGTCACTATCTATATCAATCAGAGCATTATCAATTCCCATTCCAACCAATGCAGCCAGGGCATGTTCAATAGTTGAAATACGTACTCCGTCTTTTTCTATGGTGGTACCTCTTGATGTATCAACAACATATTCAGCCAAAGCATCGATTACCGGCTGGTTTTCAAGATCGACTCTTCTGAATTTAAATCCGTGATTTTCAGGTGCCGGGTTGAAGGTTATGGTAACCTTTGCACCATTGTGCAGTCCTTTTCCACTAATACTTACAGGTGCGGCAACTGTTCTCTGTTTATCACTCATTGTAATTAGATTTGTTTATCAAACGCCTTAACACACGTTCTAATCATTGTTATTCTTTAGGTTTTCAACTTCTTTTTGCAGTTGGCTGATTTTATCAGCCAATTGCGGTAAGCTTCTGAAGTATGCATATGAACGACGATACTTCGAAACATCGAAAGCAGGGGAGCCTAGCACAACTGCACCTTCTTTCATCAAATTACTAGCAAGTCCTGATTGAGCACCAATTTTCACTTCGTCAGGAATATTAATATGTCCGGCAAGACCAACCTGTCCGCCGATCATGCAGTTCGATCCAACTTTGGTAGAGCCCGAAACACCCGTTTGGGCTGCAATAACAGTATTTTTTCCGATTTCAACATTATGAGCCACCTGAATCAGGTTGTCCAACTTCACTCCTTTTCGAATAATGGTGGATCCCATGGTTGCACGGTCAATGGCTGTATTAGCACCAATCTCAACATAATCCTCAATAATTACATTACCAATTTGAGGTACTTTTTTGTATTGGTTATCTTGCTGAGGAGCAAATCCAAATCCATCACTTCCCACAACTACATTAGCATGTAAGGTACAAAATGCACCAATCGTACATTCGTGGTATATTTTTACTCCGGAATTCAGGATGGAATCATTTCCAATTTTTGAATCCTGGCCAACCCATGCTTGAGGGTATATTTTTACATTGTCTCCAATTACCACATTGTTTTCAACAACAACAAAGTCTCCAATGTATACGTTTTCTCCGATTTGGGCACTTGGAGCAATAGAAGCACGGTCAGAAATCCCAACGCGGCTGTGTTTATATTGATTGACTAAATCTAAAAGAGAAGCAAAGGCTGAATAGGCATCCTCAACCTTAACCAATGTAGGTTTAATGTCTGTTTCAGGGGTAAAGTCTTTGTTTACCAGAACAATACTAGCTTCAGTCTCATAAATATGATGAGCATATTTCGGGTTCGCAAGGAAACATAAAGTTCCGGCTTGTCCTTCCTCAATTTTGGCTACATTATTCACTTTTACATCTGTGTTTCCCACTACTTCACCTTGAAGAAACTCTGCGATTTGTTGTGCCGAAAACTCCATCCTTCTGTTACTCTTTTGTTTATAAAAAATTGCCTTTTGAAAATTAAAGCCCGTAAAGTTAACAATAAATCATTGATACACTAGGTACTTGGAGTTGTTAATTTATTAAAAATAATCAGGAAACTTCTGCTTATTATCATTTGTCGTGTAGTTATTTGAAATTGATTCGTTTAGGATAGCATACAAAATACTTACTTTCCATACGGGTTAAGACTGATACATTGATCTGATCGGATGAATCAATAACATTAACTACTGATCCATCTTTGTTGAGTATTCCTATGCGGTCTCGTTGTGGATTGTAAGCATTGTTTTCGATGCAATCGTGCAGTACAACATAATCCACTTCAGCATCCGAAATTCCTAAGGTTCTTTTTGTTTCAGTTTTAATTTGATGAATATACTCATTACTGAAAGCTTTGTTTTGAATCTCAATTCGGAATAGTTTCCGATTAACAATGCAATCTGAGAGAAATGAAAGGACTGGATCAGTGTGCATTTGCCATACTTTCATTGCTGTGAAAATATCAAAATCATCCAACTCAGAAAAATGATCCAACAGGCTTTGGTCAGATTCAAATTGTTCTCTGGAGAAGTTGTTCTCAAGGAACAGTTTTAAGGATGGTGTGGCGAAAAGTTCAACTCCGTTTTCAGCCAGATTCTTTGCACGTTCCAGTACTTTTACCAACATATATTCTGCTGCAATAACGGTTTTGTGTAGATAAACCTGCCAGTACATAAGTCTTCGGGCAACAATAAATTTCTCTAACGAATAGATCCCTTTAGCAGCTATAACCAGTTCGTCATTCTTAACATCCATCATTGCAATCAAGCGGTCAGAATTTATAACACCTTCCGAAACACCGGAAAAGAAGCTGTCACGTTTTAGATAATCAAGACGATCCACATCCAATTGACTGGAAACAAGCTGATGTAAGAATTTCTTATGATACCGGTTGTTGAAAATTTCGATTGCCAGGCTAAGCCTACCATTGAACTCATTGTTCAGATTTTGCATAAAAAATGCCGAGAGCGTTTCATGTCCGAGCCCTTTTACTAAAGTTTCCTCCAGTGCATGTGAGAATGGCCCGTGACCAATATCGTGCAACAAGATGGCATATGTGACTGCACTGGCTTCTTCTTCAGTGATTTCATTCCCCTTGAAGCGTAATACTTCAATGGCTTGACTCATCAAACTCATCGAGCCAAGGGCATGTTGAAAACGGGTGTGCAAAGCCCCCGGATAGACCAGGTGAGTAAGTCCGAGTTGTTTGATTCTTCTTAATCGTTGGAAATATTTATGCTCTATAATGTCAAATACCAGTTCATCGGGTATGGCGATAAATCCATACACCGGGTCATTGAGTATTTTACGTTTGTTGTAGGATGAGTTACTCACGGCTAAAATGCTTGTTTACGAATTCTTTCAAGAAATCTTAAGCTCACAATATTACAATATTTATCAGATTTATTTAAACTTTGTATACCTGAAATCATTATTATTACGTTATGTTTCCCGGAAGAAGCATATATCAAGATATAGACTATGGAGAATCAGATTAATATATTATGGGTGGATGATGAAATTGATTTACTGAAGCCTCACATCATGTTTTTGGAGCAAAAAGGATACACTGTTTTCACATCAAATAATGGAGCTGAAGCACTTGATATTCTAAAGAACAGACCTTTCGATATTGTTTTTTTGGATGAGAATATGCCTGGTCTCAGTGGTATAGAGACTCTAGCATTGATTAAAAACTCATACCCTAATCTTCCTGTGGTAATGATTACCAAAAGTGAGGAAGAGGCAATTATGGAGGATGCGATAGGGGCGAACATTTCTGATTACCTAATTAAGCCGGTAAATCCTAAGCAAATTCTTTTGTGCTTAAAAAAGAATCTGGAGAATAAAAAAATCACAAGTGAGAAGACAACTTCAGCTTACCAGCAGGAGTTTCGAAATATAGGAATGGAAATATCCGCTGGTTTGGATCACGATGAGTGGAAGGATGTTTATAAGAAGCTTATTAATTGGGAGTTAAAGCTTGAAAAGTCTGATGATGAGGGGATGAAGGATGTTTTTAGCATGCAAAAGAACGAAGCCAATCAGCAGTTTTGTCGTTTTGTTGAACGGAACTATGAAGATTGGGTGAGTGGAGATGATAAGAACAGGCCTGTTTTATCTCAAACTCTGATGAAGGATAAGGTTTTTGATAAAATGCAGGATGACCGTCCGTTGTTTTTTATATTAGTCGATAACCTTCGATTTGATCAATGGAAAGTATTACAGCCTGTAATTGAAGAATATTTCCGTATAGCTGAAGAAGGGATGTATTATAGTATTCTACCTACAGTAACTCAATATGCCCGTAATGCTATGTTTGCTGGTTTGATGCCCATCGAAATTCAAAAGAAATATCCACAGTATTGGGTAAATGAAGATATGGATGAAACCAAGAATCAATATGAATCACAATTATTAGGTGAGCAATTGAAGCGCTTTGGGAAAAATATATCTTATTCTTACAATAAGGTGCTTAGTTTGAATGTGGGAAGAAAGCTGGTGGATAACATGCCTAACCTGATGAAGAACGATCTGAATGTAATCGTATATAATTTTATTGATATGCTTTCTCATGCACGTACCGAGATGGAAGTTATCAGGGAATTGGCAGATGATGATGCAGCATACCGCTCTCTTACTCTCTCGTGGTTTGAGCATTCACCTTTATTTGAAATTCTGAAATACATTAGTGAAAAGAAAGCGGACCTAATTATTACTACCGATCATGGATCTGTTCGTGTGGATAGTCCTGTGAAAGTCGTTGGAGACAAAAATACCAACACCAATTTGAGGTATAAAATAGGTCGGAGTCTTAAGTATAACAGGAAAGAGGTGTATGAAGTGAAATATCCGGAGGATATTCATTTGCCTCGATTGAATGTGAGTTCAAGCTTTATCTTTTGTAAGGATAATGATTTTTTCGCTTATCCGAATAATTTTAATTACTATGTGAATTATTACAAAAACACGTTCCAACATGGAGGGGTGTCGATGGAAGAAATGTTGATCCCGTTTCTTCATTTAAAAGCAAAATAAATGCAAAAAAAGGTGTTTTGTTGGATGGCAAAACACCTTTTTTCTTTAATGACAACAGGCTCCTTTTACTTCAACCTCTTCCGCTTCTAGTTCCTTTGCTTTTTCCACATGTTCTTTTAGATGTAGTTTCTTCTCCGGAGGACTCAGGTATGGAATGCTTAGGTTTAATCCTCTTAGAATGAATAATAACCCAATGATGACGATTAGGTAGGGGATGCCTTTGTTTATCTTTTGTCTGAAGGTTCCGCTGATCAGATTACCGGCAAGTGAAATTAACAATAGCATGGGTATAGTGCCCAATCCAAATACAATCATAAAAAGGATTCCTGATGAAAAGGAGCTGGTAGCTAATGCTCCGGCCAGGGCCATGTAAACCAATCCGCATGGTAAGAAGCCATTCAGGATACCTACCAAAAACAAAGAAGGAATACTGCCATTTTTGAAAAGTTTGGCCAGATTTTGTTGCAATTGTCCTACAAATTGTCCGGATACTCGTTCCAGGTAAGCACCTCCTTTAATAAATCTGGGGGAAATTCCGGCAATTACCATGGTTGATCCCATGGCTATTGATACCCATCTTTGGAATCCGGCCAACTCAAGTCCTTGCCCAATTAATCCAAAAAAAGCACCAAGTAATCCATATGTAATTGTTCGCCCCAAATTGTATCCCAGTCCTCCTGAAATTCTTTTAAACCAATTACCATGACCAAGTGGGAGCGCAATCGCAATGGGGCCACACATACCGACACAATGGAAACTACCTAAAAGTCCAAGAGTTAATGCGGTGATTAGTTCCATGCTTAAAATTTTAATTCTTGTTCGAAGTAATACTCTTTCCCCTCAAAGCTCCAGTTTATCTTCAAAATGTACTTTCCTTTGTTAAAAGTTGATACATCAATTGTTTGTTCTCCTTTTTTGTTGAGTTCCAGATCATATATTTGATCCAGTTCATAATCCGATGGCCGGAAGAAATGTAGATTTCCGGTTGTGTTTTTATTTTCAAAAAACTCAGGGAATACAACCTTTAAGCGTTCGTTGTTTTGATCAATGGTAATTTTATTAATAAATTCCTGGGCATTATTGATACGGTCCATCTGGTTCTGATGCTCCAGTTCTTTTGGATAATAGTCTTTACTCACCAGGTTTACCTTATGTTGACTGGCCATATATACCATGATCATGATAAAAGTGATAAACAAAATAATTCCGGTAACAATTCCGTGACCCCAGTTGAATTTAGTCATATTTGATTAGTTTTTTGAAACAAAGTTCAGTTTAATTTCTTCAATTTTCGTGTCTTCGGAGTAAACACCAATGGTGATGTTTTCGTTCATTTGAATTGTCGTATTTCTTGATAAAACAACAAAAAACACATCCTCCATTAGGTTTCCTCCCGGAACGAATCCCTTGTCCTTTATCATCCTGATCTCACCTTTATGTGATAATAGTTTCAGTTTTACCGGGATTGTTTCGTAGGTTTTGTTTACAATTTTTAAATTGTATAGGTTGCTGATGCTATCTGTTCCAACTTCTTGAGCTAACAATCCAGGTGTTCGCAGAATTGTGGTCTCAATATCTGGTCGGTTAACTAATAGTGATGTGAAAAACGATAATAAACCAATTAATACAATGCTATATGCTCCCATTCTGAAATTAAACCGAAAAGGCTGTTTTAAAGCAATTTGATTTTCTGAAGCATAACGAATAAGTCCCTTAGGTTTCTTAATTCCAGTCATCACATCATTACAAGCATCCACACATGCAGAACAATTAATGCATTCCAATTGGGTGCCGTTCCTGATGTCGATACCTGTAGGGCAAACATCTACACAACTCCGGCAATTGATGCAATCACCGGTAGTTTTACTTTCTCGTGGTTCACCTCTGATGTAATCATACGAAATCACAATCGAATTGTTATCTAACAAAACTCCCTGTAATCGTCCGTATGGGCATAAGATGGTGCATGCCTGCTCGCGAAACCAGTTGTATATAAAGAAGAAGAAACCAGTCATGATAAACATCGCAATCCAACCACCTGCAGAGTCCGACATGGGGGAGGAATACATTTTAAGTAAATCAGGAACTCCGATAACCCATGCAAAAAGTGTGTTAATGATCAGAAATGATATGGCCAGGAAGATAAGTTTGGTAATACCTGTTTTGAAGATCTTCTCAAAATTCCATTCTTGATCTTTGAATTTTCTTTGTTTGCGTGCACTACCAAGAATTACATATTCGATGGGTCGAAACACCAATTCCATAAAGATCGTTTGAGGGCATGCCCATCCACACCAAATCCTTCCATATATGACTGTAAATAAAATGAAGAAAACAAAGAGTGAAAGCATGGCCACTGCCATGATATAGGTGTCCTGTGGCCAGAATATGGTTCCAAAGAGGATGAACTTACGCTCAAATACATTGATCAACATAAAGGGATGTTCTCCAATCTTAACATGAGGTACCAATAGAAAAAACAATAATATCGTATAGCCAACTAATCGACGGTAATTGTAGAGTTTCCCTTTTGGTTTTCGTGCAAATATCCAATTACGCTTTCCTTCAGCATCAATCGTTGCCAGATTGGTTCGGAAGTGAGCGTTTCCTCCTTGTTGATTCATATATCTGGGTTTTGGAAGTATCTTCTTTATTATTGTTCAAATGTAGTAAAAAAATAATAGAGTATATGAATGCCTGATTCCCTTTTTGGAGCCGGTATTTCTTATGACGAAAAGTCTTTTCTTTGCAAAACAAAATCATGTAGGTGTAATTTATACTTTGAAGGGATTAATATGAAAGATCAAAAATGGTTAAACGTAGCACTAATACTCAGTGTTATAACTATCATATATAATGTAATCGAAGGCCTGGTTTCAGTTTATTTTGGACTGGAAGACGAAACTCTGGCCTTACTCGGTTTTGGTGTGGATAGCTTTGTTGAGGTGATTTCAGGATTAGGTATTCTGCATATGGTTCTTCGAATGAAGAAAACTGATGTAAGTCAAAGAGATATCTTTGAAAGAAGGGCTCTTCGAATTACCGGAATTGCTTTCTTTCTGTTAACTGCAGGTCTTGTCTTCGGGGTTGTGATAAATTTGATCAATGATATAAAGCCCGAAACCACTCTTGTTGGGATCATTGTTTCTTCAATATCCATCTCAACCATGTATTTTCTGATGAAGTATAAGCTTAAAGTTGGTAAAGCTTTGAATTCGGATGCTATTATTGCTGATGCTAATTGTACCAAAACATGCTTCTACCTTTCTTTCGTACTGCTAGCTTCAGCGCTTTTGTATGAGGTTTTTAAGGTTCCCTATTTCGATTTACTGGGATCCCTTGGGATTGCCTGGTTTGCTTTTAGTGAGGGAAGGGAAGCCTTCGAGAAAGTCCGCACCAACTCACTTTCCTGTAGTTGTGATCATGAGTGTGAATCGTAATAGACGGATTTTTGTATTTTTACCTCCTAAGCAAAGACTAACATGCATAGGGAAAAATCAAGGGTTCCATTTTTAAGATATTTAATTTACAGTATCGCTGCATTTTTTGTATTACTGATTGTAATGAGTTTTACAACTCAACCTTTCTGGATATACCATTGGCTGGGAACCAGTCAGTCGGAAATGGATGAAATTCCTGAATGTATAATTGTGATGGGCGGTTCTGGCATGCCTAGCGAAGAAGGATTGATGCGAAGTTATACTTCTGCGCAGTTAGCTCAACAATTGCCCGATGCCCAAATTGTTATTGCATTGCCTGGAGATACTCTTGATTCATTAAGTTCCGTTTGTTTGATGAAGCAGGAGTTGATTTTACGAGGGATTGTTGCCGAACGTATAAGTTTTGAATCCATCGGTACAAATACCCGAGGACAGGCATTAGAACTTATTCAAAAGAATCCGGGACTGCAGGATAAACAAGTAGCAATAGTGAGTTCTCCGGAACATATGCTACGCTCTATTTTAACTTTTAGAAAAGCCGGGTTCGAAAAAGTGGGTGGAATTCCAGCTTTTCAACAAGCTCTGGAAGTGGATTTTAGCTATGATGATAAGAAGTTGGGTGGAAGGAATGAGTTTTTTCCACACCTAGGAAATAACACCCAATTGCGCTACCAGTTTTGGAATCATATGAAATATGAAATTTTAATTATCAGAGAATTTACTGCCTTGGCTTTTTATAAGTTGAAGGGGTGGGTGTAGAGTCATAGGACTAAGAAATTAGGGTTTTGTTATTTGGGTGTAGAAAAAAGAGGTACAAGTCGAAACTTATACCTCTAAAAAAAAATATCGTAATCTAAAGATTAGTTGGTCTTAAATTTAAACTCAACTTTTGTTAATTCTTCATTTGCTTTAACAATCTTCTGCTTCAGGTTTTCTTTATAATCAACAAGTTTGTTGTGAAGTTCAGCATCACCTGTCGCCATCATCTGAGCTGCAAGAATACCTGCGTTTAATGCACCATTGATACCAACAGTAGCTACTGGAATTCCAGGAGGCATTTGTACGATTGCTAATAATGCATCCATTCCGTCAAGCGAAGCATTAATTGGTACTCCAATAACAGGAATAGCTGTCATTGATGAGATTACACCTGGAAGGTGAGCAGCCATACCGGCACCTGCAATAATTACCTTGATTCCTCTTTCGTGAGCACCTTTTGCAAATTCTTCCACCTTTTCTGGTGTGCGGTGTGCTGATAAAGCATTGATTTCAAATGGAATTTCCATTTCGTCGAAAAACTTGGCAGCTTTTTCCATTACCGGCATATCTGATGTGCTGCCCATAATAATACTTACAACTGGTTTCATATATTTAATTTTTAATATTTTTCACTACTTATTTCACGCCCCGGAATAACTGACCATACTTATTCAAGTACTCAATTATCTTCAGGACTTCAAAAATACATATTTCCTTTTATTTTCTATAAAAAATCGAACCAACGACACGAATAAGTCATTGTACGTGATGTTGTCATGATGATTCTGAGGTGGTTTGAAATTACATATTATCCTTTTGTGGTCTTGATTGTAAAAAAAGGTAACTTCTTCTGATGATGTTTTGGTGTGGATTTCTAAAGATAATTCGGTTAACATTTGCGTGATTATCAAATGCAATGCCGTTTAAATCCTTATATTTGCAAACAAATTTGAACATATGTCCTGACTTGGGATTTATGGATGGGAAAAACAGATTATTATTGATTGCCTGGCGGCAGTAAAAAAGCTTGTTATGGATAAGGTGAAAGTGAATGATAAAGAGTTTGCTCTCTTTATTGAAAATGAGAAGTTGCAGCAAGCAGTTGAAAGTATTGCAAATCAAATGAACGAAGATTTGGCTGATAAGAATCCATTGTTTATCGTTGTTTTAAACGGGGCTTTTATTTTTGCTGCTGACCTGATTCGGAGGTTCCAACACGACTGCGAGACTTCATTTGTGAAGTTGTCGTCGTACCAGGGTACAAAAACAACTCACACTGTTAGGGAATTAATTGGACTGGATGAGGATGTTAATGGACGTACTATTGTTTTGGTAGAAGATATTATCGATACCGGAATTACAATGGATAACACCATTCGTCAGATGAAAAATATGGGGGCTGCCGAAGTGAAAGTGGCAACTTTATTGTTTAAACCTCAGGCTTTCCAAAAGGATTTTGAAATTTCATACAAAGGAATGGATATTCCAAATGATTTCATTGTTGGTTATGGACTTGATTATGACGGACAAGGCAGACATTTGCCTCATATTTATAAAATAACAGAGTAATCTTATTTACTTAATAAACCGATTAACCTATGCTGAATATAGCACTCTTTGGCCCTCCGGGAGCCGGAAAAGGTACTCAGTCGAAAAAGCTGATCGAGAAGTATAATTTGACCTACATTTCAACCGGTGATATTCTGCGTCAGGAAATTGCGGAAGGTAGTGATCTGGGGATGGCCGCGAAATCCATTATCGAAAAAGGAGGATTGGCATCAGATGAGATTATTGTTCAGATTATTGAGAAAAAGATCAATATGCATCCCAAGTCAAAAGGGATCCTTTTTGATGGATTTCCTCGTACTTTGGTTCAGGCATACATCCTTGAAGGCTTGTTGTTAAAAATGAATACTTCACTTTCATGTATGTTGAGTCTTGAAGTTCCTGAACAGGAATTGATCGATCGTTTATTGGAACGTGGAAAAACTTCAGGACGAGCAGACGATAATATGGAAGTGATTAAGTATCGCCTCCAGGAGTACCGGAATAAGACTGCTGTTGTTGCTAACTTTTATAAGGAAAAGGCCAAGTTCTATCCGGTTGATGGGGTAGGTTCCTTGGATGAGATCTTTGATCGTTTGACGGGATCCATCAATACGGCTATTAGTGACGAATTATTCAATATTGTATTGTTAGGCCCTCCGGGAGCTGGTAAAGGTACCCAGGGGAAATTGTTGGCTGATAAATACAATATGTATTATATATCAACAGGATCACTCTTGAGAAGAGAGGTTCGCAATAATACCGAAGTTGGTAAAATTGCCCAACCTTTTCTAGAGAAAGGAGAAATTGTTCCTGATGAGATCGCAATTCAATTAATTGAAGAGGAAATTAAAGCACACCCAAATGCTCGTGGTTTCATTTTTAAAGGATTCCCGCGAACATTGGTTCAGGCTTATATTTTAGATGGATTGCTCAGACGAATCAATACTTCGGTTACCGCAGTACTGGACCTGAGAGCTCCTACACTTCAATTGATCAAACGTTTAGATGCCAGAGGTAAAACCGATGAGGCTCGTCCTTATGATAAATCTTTGGATATGATTATTCGACGTTTGGAGGAATTTGAAACAAAAACAAAGCTGACTTTGGACTATTACCAAAATCAGGATAAAGTGATTACAGTAAATGGTATGGCTCAGGAAGATGAGGTGTTCAATCGTTTGGACGATATCATGAGTAAAACCATTCAAGAAGCTAGATAAAATATTAAGATGGCAGGATCGAATTTTGTTGATTATGTGAAGATATACTGCAAGTCGGGAGACGGCGGTGCTGGTTCGGCCCATATGCGACGTGAGAAATTTGTCGAATATGGTGGCCCGGATGGCGGTGATGGAGGTAGAGGAGGTCATATCATCCTCAGAGGGGATTCACATAAGTGGACCCTGCTACATATGAGATATACCAGACATTTAAGAGCTGGGCATGGTATGTCAGGAGGACGACAGCGTGCTACAGGTGCTACGGGTAAGGATATTTATGTAGATGTGCCACTAGGAACCGTTGTGAAAGATGGTGTTACTGGTGAGTTTGAGTTTGAAATCACTGAGCCGGGAGAGGAAAGAATTCTTCTTGAAGGTGGAAAAGGTGGTTGGGGAAACGATCATTTCAAATCTCCGGTTAATCAGGCTCCTACATATGCACAGCCAGGAATACCAGGAATGGAAGCAACAAAAGTGTTGGAGCTTAAGGTTCTTGCTGATGTTGGACTGGTAGGATTTCCAAATGCTGGTAAATCAACCCTACTATCGGTGTTGTCAGCTGCAAAGCCGGAAATTGCAGATTATCCATTTACTACCCTTGCGCCTAATCTGGGCATTGTTTCTTACCATGATAATCGTTCATTTGTAATGGCCGATATCCCTGGTATTATTGAAGGAGCCCATGAGGGTAAAGGTATAGGATTGAGGTTTCTGCGCCATATTGAACGTAACTCAACCTTGTTGTTTATGGTTCCTGCCGATGCCGATGATATTCATAAGGAGTATAAAGTCCTCTTAAATGAATTGAAACAGTACAATCCCGAGTTAATAGATAAAAGCCGGGTGTTGGCCATTACCAAATCGGATATGTTGGATGAAGAATTAACAGCGGAGATCAAACAGGACTTACCTGAGGTTCCGTGTATTTTTATTTCATCCGTGGCAAACCAGGGATTAAATGAACTGAAAGACCTGTTGTGGACCGAATTAAACAGATAATGTATGCTTGAAAAGTTAATTCAAATTGATATAGACTTGTTTATCTACCTCAATGGAAAAAACAGTGTTTATGCCGATTTGTTGATGTACTGGATTAGTGATAAATGGGTTTGGATACCGCTGTATCTTTATTTTTTGTATTTATTATTTAAATATTATGGCTGGAAAGGGCTAGGTGCGTTTATCCTTGGGGTAGCAAGTTTAATTGCTCTTTCTGATATGCTTTCGGTACATCTGTTTAAGAATAACTTTCAGCGTTTGCGACCTTGTCAACCCGATAGTCCGGTGTCACACATAGTACATACTGTAAAAGCTCATTGCGGTGGTTTGTATGGATTTGTATCTTCACATGCTACCAATACTTCTGCGTTGGGAGTGTTCCTGATTTATTTCCTGGGCAACAAAGTAAAAACATTTACTCCCTGGATTATTTTCTGGGTGTTTATAGTTGGTTATAGCCGTATTTATCTTGGCGTACATTATCCTGGAGATGTGTTGGGAGGTTTTATCTTTGGATCACTTCTGGGTATTGTAGTTGCTAAAGTGACTGATTTCTTTATTAAAAGGTTTAGCCTTGCGAGATAGGTCGTCTGAAAGTGATTTGAAATTAGGGAGAATATATAAAAAGCGGCTGTCAGGATCTGGCAGCCGCTTTATTTATTCATTGTTTTGTTTACTGCAAGGTAATTCCAAATACAAAGAACATGTTATCCCTAACGGAGTTGTAGATTAATCCGCCCATAACCGGAATCTTTACTTTTTCTCCTAATTTCAAAGTGTCTCTAACCTTCAGACTGTAATTAAAAACAGCTGCATGATCGGCATACATTCCTTTAAAAGGTGTTGCACCAACACGGAAATCGAAATTTCGTTTCAATAGGTTCGTGTTGTAGCCTAATTCTAAATAGGATGAATAACGTAAGTTGCCCTCCTGATCTCTATCATTGCCAGCAACAAAAGTGCAAGCACTCAGGCTGATCGGAAGATTTTCAAATCCTTTAAATGTACCTTGCACCTCGACTAGTTTGGGTGAAGTATCTGATTCATAATCCATGAATTTAAGATTAGGATTTTCAACGTTAATATTTGGACAGAAATAATCAAATACACCAACCTGAAAGTATTTGAAATCATAGGTTGCCCAAAAATCGACCTCCGTATAGCTGCCATCAAAGGCGTAGGCCGACCAGGCCGATACCGACAGGTTTTTATAACGATAGGTCATCATAGGTTCTATAGTGGGTGAAGTTCCGCTTGGGAGTGCACGCCAGATGTGTTTAGTCATCATAGTTGCACTAATATCGAATTTACCTTTCCCACTATTATCCGTTTCGGCCTTTGCAAAATTCATTACCAAAGCCAGAGCCAAAATAAGTACAATCCTGCCTTTCATTTTCCTTAATCAATAGAAGTTATACAATTACCAACAATTCAATAATTTTTTCAGTATATCTGAAAATTCGCGGCAAAGATATATTATTTCGGAATGAAAAAACGTGGGAGTGAAAAATATATTTTGAGGGTGCTAATGGGTTGATTAAGAAAGTAAAAGATGGTCAATATGCGCTGATAAATTTCTGTGATTTATCAGCGCATATTGATGAGAATTGATTAATTACCACCTATCTTGAATTTCCCTTTATTTCCCTTTTTGTTACCATTATCGCCTTTCTTGTTGCCCTTATTTCCTTTCTTACCAGAAGAAGTACCATTATAGTATTTCATAGCTTCAGGTAAGTGTTTTTTCAGTTCCTGAATGCGCGTGTCATAGGATGGGTGAGTTGATAGAAATTCCGGGATCTGCCCCCCGCCACTTTGTTCCATTCGTTGCCAGAAACCAATAGCTTCACCAGGATCGTATCCAGCCATTGCCATAATAATTAAACCAATTCGATCGGCTTCTTTTTCATGGGTTCGGCTATATGGAAGCATCATGCCTACCTGCGCTCCAACACCGTATGCCGCCAAAAAAATATTGCGCGTTTGTTCAGGCTGCTTCTCTAAAGCAACATCAAGAGCTAATCCACCCATCTGAGCCAATAAACCTTGCGTCATTCTCTCATTACCATGTTTTGCAATGATGTGAGCAATTTCGTGTCCCATAACAACAGCAACACCTGTTTCATCCTTACACTTTGGCATGATTCCTTCGTAGAAGACTACCTTCCCACCAGGCATGGCCCATGCATTAACCTGATTATCTTTAACTACGTTGAATTCCCATTGAAAACCGGCAATCCGATCTTTCATGTTCTTTGAATTCAGGTAGGAGGAAATGGAGTTTTTCATTTTGTTACCAACATTGCTTACCAAGCTTTTGTATTGGTGGTTGGTTGATATCTGATTTTCATTCAGAAATTGACTGTATGCATCAAAAGCCATTGCATTCATTTGTGTCGATGGTAAAAGCCGCAATTGCTTACGTCCTGAAAAAGGTACTTTCGTACATCCTGAAATTATAATAGCCAATGCGATAACAATAAAAATGTTTCTTTTCATATTATATACTTCTTATGTATTCTTTATCTGTCAAAAAAAATGTTTATAAAACAAAGAGTTGTTTGTTAAATAATTAAGTTTGTTAGTTGTGATTATTGATGTAGGAATAAAGGTAATGATATTTTTATTTCTGAAAAAAAATCATTCTGGGGTATTCAAAAACGCTTATTTATGACGGTTAACAATTCCTTATTCTCAAAATCCGGTATTTTATTAGGAGCCGGAATTTCTACTTTTGCTTTAAATTCCTGTGATTTAAATAAAGCACCAGAGCGTCCTAATATAATCTTCATTATGTCTGACGATCATGCTTCACAAGCTATTAGTGCTTATGGGAGTCAGTTGAATCAAACACCTAATATTGATCGGTTAGTAAAAGAAGGGGTGGTTTTTAATAATTGCTTTTGTACAAATGCTATTTCTGCTCCCAGCAGGGCTTCAATTCTTACCGGAAAGTATAACCATGCAAATGGTCAGATTAATAATGATGTTGTCTTTGATGGGACTCAACAGACCTTTCCTAAACTTTTACAGAAGGCAGGATACCAAACAGCAATGATTGGTAAATGGCATCTGAAAAGTGATCCGACAGGATTTGATTATTGGAAGATTCTTCCGGGGCAAGGACATTATTATAATCCTGATTTTGTTTCTGAAAAGGGAAATGTTCGTCATGAAGGATATGTAACGGATTTGATTACCGATTTAGGTTTGGATTGGCTCGAAGATGCAAACAAAGGAGAAGAACCATTTTGTTTAATGCTTCAACATAAAGCTCCTCATAGAACCTGGATGCCGCATCCTGACAATATGAATATGTATGATACTGTTAAATTCCCTGTTCCTGAGACATTGTATGATGACGGTAAAGATAGAGGAAGCGCGGCCAACGAACAGGAATTGTCGATCCGCAATCATATGTATATGGGGTATGATTTAAAACTGACCAAGGATAGTGTGTCGTTTGAGGTTATTGAAGATCTTCCAAATTCAGAGTTTAAGCGGATGACTCCAGAACAAAGGCAGGCGTGGGATAAGGCCTACGCAAATAGAAACCTGGAGTATCATCGGAATAATCCTGTAGGGGATGAATTACTAAAGTGGAAATATCAGCGATATATGCAGGATTACCTGGCTTGTATTGCTTCTGTCGATGAAAATATAGGCAGGGTTCTGGATTACCTGGATGAAAACGGGCTGAGCGAAAACACAATTGTGGTATATACTTCAGATCAGGGATTCTTTCTTGGCGAGCATGGTTGGTTTGACAAGCGTTTTATGTATGAAGAAGCTTTGCGTATGCCTCTTATTATTCGCTACCCTGAAGGGATCAAGTCAAAGTCCACTATGGAGGAAATGGTATTAAATATTGATTTTGCACCAACATTGCTCGATTTTGCCAAAGCAGAGATTCCTGAAGATATGCATGGCAACTCCATTCTCCCGCTATTGGAAAAAGAACAGGAAAATGAGTGGAGAGAAAACATTTACTACCATTATTATGAGTATCCTGGTTATCATGCTGTAAAACGACATTATGGTCTCCGGACCGATCGATATAAGCTGATTCATTTTTATTATGACGTTGATGAGTGGGAGTTTTATGATTTGGAGCATGATCCGGATGAATTGAATAATCAGATTAATAATCCGGAATATGAGATTCTGGTTGATTCTTTAAAAAGAGTACTCAACCGACAAGGGGAGATTTTTCAGATGCCCGGTCGAGAAGAATGGATTACGCCATCGTCTGTTAAAAATACACATCAGGGACTGGGCAAAAAGATACAACTAGAGAAATTGCCATCTGCAAAATTTTCAATGGGAAAGGTTGCCTGTCTTAATGATGGTTTTGTGAAGGATCTGAATTTATTCTGGGCCGATAATCTTGAAGGTTGGTTAGGCTTTGAAGGTGATAATCTTTCTGCCATAATTGATTTGGAAGAAAAACTTGAATTAAATCAGATGGAAATTCACTTTCTGGAAAATATACCATACTGGATTTTTGGACCTGAGGATGTTTTCGTTTCCATTTCAGATGATGGAAGGTCTTTTACAGAAATACCTGTGGTGAATTGGGATACTATTCAAGGGCAATCCAGATCAAGGATTATCTCAGCAACATTACCCGTAAATGAGTCGGCGCGTTATGTTATGGTGAAAGCAAAGAATATTGAAGTTTGTCCTAAAGGACATCCGGGAGCAGGGAAGGACGCTTGGTTGTTTGTAGATGAAATAGCTATTAAATAAGCTAACGGTATCATTTCAAATGAAAAGAGCTGCCATATGCTGGCAGCTCTTTTTACTATTGTTCTATCTGATGTTCTTGTTTTTCTTTCTTGGGGACATGATACAGATCCATGGCAACTAATATTGCCAAAAAGCCCCAAACCGGAACTGAAAGTTTATCGGAATCAAGGAAGTTGTTTAGCGTACCATGGAAAAAGTATGTACTTAAAGCTAACATGGTTACTAATACAATCATTCGATGTTCTTTGTCTTTACATCGTTTATATACTCGCATGGACGAAACACCCATGGTGATAATTATGAATATGATCGTAACGGTTCCCAAAACCCCGGATTCCGCCAGAGGACCCAAATATTCACTATGGGCATTGCCCTGGTCACCAGAGTTTGTACTGATAATCGTTTTTTCTTCAGCTCGCTGAAACGGTGCATATACGAATTGGTAAGTGCCTGGCCCCCATCCCCAGAATGGTCTTTCTTTGAATAAGCGAATTGCCGATTGCCAGCGATTAATTCGTTCCAGATTTGATGCATCAGTTGAAATATTGGACATCGATTGAATATGCTCAACCAGGTCCTGTGATGAATCCTGGTCATTTTTTTCAAGGGCATTGATGATTTCAAACTGAAATATCCAAAATAAACTAAACAACGAAACAATAATTATCGCAACCGTTCGAAAACGGATCTTCAACAGGATGAGTATGTAAATACCCAATGCTCCAGCTACACTTAACCACGCAGCCCGGCTTGCTGATAGGATCAAACCTGCAATAATAATGACTGTTGCAGCCAGTGTTAGCAGTTTTGTTTTTTTAGAATATTTTGCATTAAATGTGAATCCTACAAATACTGGGACAAAAAATGCAATAGCAGCACCGTATGCCGTGTGATCATTGTAAAAAGGTGACATTACCCAATGCCCTTCTTCTTTTCCAAAGCCATATCGGGCATGGTTAATGGTCGTATATATAATTACAATGATTAACGAAATAGCATACAACCATGAAAATCGTTTAATATTCCGGAAGTCTTTAAAAAGCATAACTGCCATGAAAAACATTGGAATAATAAACCATAAACGGGCTAGTAAGAATTTAAAAGATACAAGAGGGAATTCACTTCTTATACTGGACATTAAAATCCAAAGTAAGTTAATGAGAATGGCTATAGTAATGGGATGCGAGTATATTTTCCTATCGAAATTTCGCTCATAGAATGATTTCAATAAGAACAGTAATGCTAATCCCACCAATAATGGTTCAGTTGGAAGCGAAATACCAAATCCAAATCCCAGATCCCGGATGTTAATGGCTAGCGGAGTTAACAGCACAACCATCATTAGGACTTTGTCCATAGCAAAGAAATACATGGCCGTTACTATGAGCAAAGCAGGGACAACAAGTGTTGCTCCAAACCACCCCTTTTGAATCAACCAGGTGTTGAATAACAAAAAGGCGAATGCAATAAAATAAACGATAAGCGTACTTATCGTTTTGTTATGTTTATTGGCTATTTCTTTGATACTATTTAACATGTATTAAGCTTTATTAGCTTTCATTTTTCTAATAGCTTCGATTATTGCAATTACCAGCAAGGATAAAAACAATGTTGCTGTAACCGTGTAGAACACGATTAACCAACGAACCGGGTATGCTTTTTTATCAGCAGCAAATGGAGCTGAAACCAGGTTTACATATGTGTAATCTCTGTTCGCATAATAATATGCTCTGAAATATTCTTCAAGTAAAGCTTCGTGTGATTCATACATAGGTTCTATAGCCTTATAGTATGTTAACCATTCACTCCCTTTTTCCTGCAGGTTCTTATAAAGATTCTTAAGTTCTTTTCTGTTGACACCAGCACTACCCATGCCTTCTACAGTTCCCAGCATTCCTTTTGCAACCGCTTCTGCCTGGCTTTCATAATCAATTATTCCATATTCGGCACCAAGTCTTTGTAGTTCAGCTTCATTTTCACGTATAGCTTTCATACTTTGGTCAACAATGTGTTTTGCATTGATAACAACCTCTTCAAACTTTTCTTTGTGGATATGTTTAATTTTCAGGTCTACAAAATGCAAAATCGCTTCAGCAATCTCTTTAGCGATTTGTGGATCTTTATCTCTTACCTTGATTTCAATGGATTCGTACTGTGTTTTCTTGATGTTAACATTCTGTCCATAGAAATATTCCATTGTAGTTTTGAAATACTTATAGTTTGAATCAAGTTCCCAATGTTGTGATAGGTTGAACTTTTTGACGATACTGTCATGAATATCCTGAGAATTCAACCACTGAATCATCTGTTCAGTAACACTTTCATCCGAATATTCACTAATGTTTGATGGATAAATTACAGCCTTTGATTCATACTTTTCTTCTAAAAGATAGGATCCAGCACCTCCTGCAACAGCCGCGATCAATAAAATAGCAACCAGATGCCATTTCCATTTAAGGATGATTTCGCCTAATTTAACGTTGCTGAAATAGTTTTCCATATTATGTTTCTTAATTTATTAGTTACTGTTTCATGTTACTTGTGTGCAGCAATGCGTTCTATGATTGTTAGAGTGAAAGCTGCAACGATTAAACTGCCAAATATGCTTGATATGACAATCAACCACCTGATAGGGTATGCTTTTCGTTCTGAAGGATATGCATAATCAACGATGAATTTCTGAGGAAGGACCTCCGTTGCATCGATCTTGGCTTCATCATATTTGGCTTTTAATAAGCTGACTTTCTCGCTTTCATATTCTAATGCATCTCTCAAGGAAACATAGGCACTGCCATATTTCCCGAGTACATCTAGTTTGTTTTCCAGAGTTCTTATACCGCTTTGATTGTTCTTAGCTAGTTCTATAGCCAATTGCTGATTAAGCATTTCGGCCTGAGATTCATAGTCATGAACACCTAACATTCGAAGGCTTGTTAATGAATCTTCCATAAGTTGCATTTCATCTTTCAACTTGAAATACTCTCTTTTAACAATGGATAGCGCTTTATACGCTCTTTCACGCTGGATATCCTTTTTTATAGAATCATAAAGGATAGCGATATCGTTTGCGATTAAAGCAGCAGTGTCAGGATCTTTATCCAAAACAGTAATCTGGATTGCCATGTATTGTGTTCTCTTGAACTTTACATTACTTTCATAAGCCTTTTTGAAACGACTTTGTTTAAACTTTGAAGATTCTCCAACCTCGTAATGTTTCTCCAGATTATATTTTTGATTAATCTTCTCCCTTATTCTCGATGAATGAAAGATTTGAAGCATTTGCTCAGTTTGCTCATCGGCTCCAAATTCTAAAATATCATCCTTACTTGTCGAAGTGATATTAACCAATGCTTTGGAAACTGCGTTGGTTGAAGATGGATACAAGATAACGGTGGATTTATATTTTGGAGTTATAAAAAACGGTCCTGAAAATATAATTCCCGTTAATGCTGATAATAAAGTAATAACAAGTAACACATTTTTCCATTTGTATAGGAAATATGTAAAGCTAATTGCAGTTAATTGATCATGTTTATTATGATTTTCAGTCATTCATTTGGGGATTTTTGACGGCCAAAGATAAGAAAAAATGATCATTATCCAATCATGAAAAATGTAATGCGAAAACTTTAATTATTAAGTGTTTCCAAGGAGTTCGCATTACTGATTCCGGTCCTTAATTATGAGGATCAGATTTTTATAATCAACCAGCTTAAGGCCCATAGCTGTAATAAGTGATCCAACCCCAATCAGTGTCATGTTAAATAACCAGTTGTTACTGACATGCTTTGATAAGAATCCAAAAGCAGTAACCAGGATAATGAAAAGTACGAGCCGTGCAAGATATGCTTTGTTAATTTTGAAATTAAATATACGATAAACAAGATAGACCTGAAGAATTGCTGAAAAATATTGAGCCCCCAAACTAGCAAAAGCAGAACCTTTGGCCATCAATGATGGGATAAGAAGATAGTTAAGTGTAATATTAATAATCATGCTTAGCAGAGCTATAATATTCAGGTGTCTTAAATTTCCGTTGGCGGTCAGGAGTGTTCCGAAAATATAGATTGTGGAAATAGGGATAAAACTAAATATCAGCAAAGCGTTTACATTCGCCGATTCTGTGATATAAGATTTATACATGATATCCATCAGTTCGTAGCTGTAGAATGAAGCCATAATAGCAAACGTAACTGCCCCGACAAATAAAAATGTAAAGGCCATCTTGATAAGTTGTTCTACACTTTCCTTCTGTTTGATCATGCGGGAGAAAATGGGCAATAAAAGGACACTGAATAAAAAAGCGAAATTGCATGCAGCATCCAGGAGCCTGAAGGAATGTGCGTATATCCCATTCTGTACTTCACCAACTTCCTTTCCAAGAATCTGTAATAATAATATGGGATCGATTCGGTTGTAAAATGACATTAACAAAACCAGGATGGCAAACGGTAAACTTTGTTTAACGATTAAAATGAACAAAGGTAAGTTCCAATTGAATCGTTTGAACGCTGCCTTTTTTATTACAATCAGTAAAGCGATTAAAGCCGTAATTCCATAGCCAGCTGTTTGACCATATACGAACCATTCAATTTGAAAAGGCTGATCTGTTACATCTCCCCAAAGGAGTGTGCCAATAATTGCAATCATAAGAATCCGATCCAGGACAGATAAGAAACTATCAGTTTTAAACAAGAGTAATCCGCTGATATTTGATCTTAGGTATAGGATGAAGGATAATAGAAATTGATTAAAGCACAACCATATCAACATTTTAAATTGTTCAGCATCATAATTCGAAATCCATGCAGCAATTAACGTAACCATCGTATAGAGGATGGCTAATAAGAATTTAACCAGGACAATACTACTGAAGTGTTTATTCAGTAATTGACTGTGTTGAGCAATATTTCTGTTGTTGAAATTAGTAATTCCAAAATCGAGAAGAATATTGAATAAAAAGGTAAAGTTAAACAGAGCGAAGTAAATCCCATAGCCCTCAGCAACTTCCTGAACCTCCATGTCGATACCAAAAATGTAAAATGGCTTGATCAACAAATTAAGTACTACTAGTAATATTAGGTTTGTCAGGAATTTTTTTTGCATGAAACGTGTCTGTGATTGCTATTTGGATTATTTGTGCAAAGCTCAAAAATATTTTAATACAAATAGCAAGGAAGTAGTAATAAAGGATAAAATGATGATATAAAAGATTGATACTCTTTACTGTGTTGCATGGGTATCTGTTTCTTTTTCAAGATGTAAAACTAAATAATGTAAAATCATAGCCCTTCGATCAATTTATGTAAATTTGTGCGCAAATCAGAATCGTAAAATCAAGCAAGTTGAGAATAGCAGTTAATACGCGTTTGTTGATAAAAGGAAAGATGGATGGGATCGGTTGGTTTTCATATGAGACCATAAGGCGCATCGTTAGACAACATCCTGAGCATGAGTTCATATTTTTGTTTGATCGTAAGTATGATCCTGATTTTGTCTTTGAAAAAAATGTGACACCTGTAGTCGTACCTCTTCAGGCCCGGCATCCTTTCCTCTATTTAATATGGTTTGAATTGTTGGTGCCGTTTTTTTTGAAAAAATACAAAGCAGATGTTTTCTTATCGCCCGATGGATTTCTTTCACTTAATACTTCCATTAAGTCAATCGGAGTAATCCATGATTTAAACTTTGAGCATTATCCACAAGATTTACCTAAAGTGGTCACTTGGTATTATCGAAGGTTCTTTCCGAAATTTGCCCGAAAGGCATCCCGGATTGCAACCGTATCCGAATTTTCTAAGAAGGATATCGGAGAATTGTATCATGTAAATTCAGATAAAATTGATGTGGTTTATAACGGTGCCGGAGAAATTTTTAAATCCATAGCCAAAGATGACCAACAACAAATCCGGGATAAATACTCTTCCGGAGATGAGTATTTTGTGTTTGTAGGGACCTTGCATCCACGAAAGAACCTGGTGCGATTGTTTAAGGCTTTCGATCAGTTTAAAGCCCAAACCGACAATCGGGTGAAGCTTGTTATTGTTGGTGCCAAGATGTGGTGGACGTCTGAAATAAAAGAAGCTTATGAATCCATGCAATTCAGGGATCAGGTGGTTTTTACGGGACGATTGCCCGGAGATGATCTTTCAAAAGTGGTTGCCTCTGCTTTAGCCATGGTATATGTTTCCTATTTCGAAGGTTTTGGTATACCAATCCTGGAAGCCTTTGTTTGTGAAACGGCTGTGATCACATCAAATATTACCAGTATGCCCGAAGTGGCCGGAGATGCAGCTTTGCTGGTCGATCCCTTTAATGTGGATTCAATTACAGAAGCAATGCGAAAGCTGGTAGAAACACCTGGATTAAGGGATGAATTAATCGCAAAAAGTAAAGAACAACGTCAATTGTTTTCATGGGATAAGTCGGCGGAAAAATTGTGGAATTGTATCGAAAAGACAATCGAATAACAAAGACTAACTATAGAAAAGAAAAATCAACGATATGAATATACTAATTATAGGATCAGGTGGACGTGAACATACACTTGCCTGGAAGATAGCCCAGAGTGATAAAGTTGAAAATCTTTATATAGCTCCCGGTAATGCCGGTACGGCTTCTACAGGGACAAACCTGAATATCAATGTTAGCGATTTCCAGGAAGTGAAAAAAACTGTTCTGGAACATAAGATTGATATGATTGTGGTTGGTCCTGAGCAACCTTTGGTTGATGGTTTTCATGATTTCATCCTTGCTGATGAAGATGTTAAGGATATTCCGGTTATCGGACCTCAGAAGGCTGGTGCTGAATTGGAAGGGAGTAAAGACTTTGCCAAGGAATTTATGGCACGTCATAATATACCTACAGCTGCCTATCAGACTTTTACTAAAGATACCTTAAAGGAGGCTATTGCATTTCTGGATACAATGGATGCTCCTTATGTTTTGAAAGCAGATGGCCTTGCTGCTGGAAAAGGTGTTGTAATTAGTCCTTCAAAGGAGGAAGCTGCAGCAGAACTTACAGCCATGCTTGCCGATGAGAAATTTGGAGCTGCTTCATCTAAGGTTGTGATTGAGCAATTCCTTGAAGGGATTGAATTATCGGTGTTCGTGTTAACTGATGGAACATCTTATAAGGTACTTCCTGAAGCAAAAGATTATAAGCGTATTGGTGAAGGTGATACGGGGCCAAATACCGGTGGTATGGGGTCGATTTCTCCGGTTCCTTTTGCTGATAAAGCATTTATGGATAAGGTTGAAGAACGTGTTATTAAACCAACTGTTGCTGGTCTGCAGAAAGACAATATCCCTTACAAAGGTTTTATCTTTATTGGTTTAATGAACGTGAAAGGTGATCCACTAGTGATTGAGTACAACGTACGTTTGGGGGATCCTGAAACGGAATCGGTTATTCCCAGAATCAAATCTGATTTGGTCGATTTGTTGATTGGTGTTGCCCAGGGAAATTTGGAAGAAAAGCAGTATGAAACGGATGAGCGATATGCAACATCTGTGATGCTGGTTTCGGAAGGTTATCCGGGATCATACCCTAAGGGGATTGAGATGACAGGTTTCGACAACGTTGAAAATAGTATTCTTTTTCACGCAGGAACAAAAGCTGTAGATGGCAAGGTTGTGACCAATGGTGGTCGGGTAATTGCAATCACTTCTTATGGTGAAACCATGGAAGAGGCTTTGTCTACTTCTTTTAAGAATGCTGAGAAAGTGAATTATGAAGGTAAATATTACCGTCGTGATTTAGGAAAAGATTTAATGTAAGATATATAGCCGGAGCAGTAAATGATTTTACAAACAATAACTAAGAATTATACCCAGGCAATTATTAGTACCATTGTTGTTGGATTACTGCTCTGGCTTAATGTTTTTATTTCTCCTGTATCGACAAGTGTTATAAGTCATGATGCGATTGGGTATCAGTTGATCGGGAACGCTCTTTCCGGTGTGCCCTTGCTCGCTAATATTATTGCCTTGGCTTTGATCTTTTTTCAGGCATTTGCCTTGGCTGGTTTTAGTGGGAGGTTTAATTTATTGGGGCGGACCAATATGATGCCGGCCCTCTTATTTGTTGTTTTGAGCTCTTTTCAACATGATGCAAACTTTCTGAATCCGGTTGTGCTTTCAGGTGTCCTGTTGGTGGTGTTGCTTCATAAAGTGGGGGAAATCGGTGAGAAAACAGAAGCTGTCAGGGAGTCATTCGACGCAGGAATGATTATTGCTTTGGCATCCATGTTCTATATTCCGTCAATTATCTTCATGCTCTTTCTGTGGTTCACCCTGGTTAGTTATCGTATTTTCAGATGGCGCGAATGGGTGGCTTCTTTAATGGGATTGGTTCTTCCGTATTTATTCCTGACTTTAATCTACTTTTTTTCAGATCAATTAGGGATTCGGGCTGAGGAGTTTTGGAAAGAATTGCAGTTTGACAGCTTCGATAAATTATACCTGAACGTATCAAATGTTATCTTCTACAGTTGTATCATGTTGGTTTTTATCCCGGCATTGGTGCGTTTTATAGCCAGACGAAATGAAAAAACAGTGTATATACGCCATATCATTTCAGTAGCTCTTAACTATTTGATAACAGTTGTAATTTTGATGATTATAACACGTGAGTTTTATGCCGTGGCATTGAGTTTACTGTTTATGCCGATGGCTTTAATTATTTCTGATTATTTATCTACTCTGAAAAAGAGTTTCTACAGGGAGTTTTTCTTTTTATTAATTATCGGTGTGGTGATTGCTACTAAATTAATGGGATATGCTTAAAGCAAGTTTTTCGAATAAACTAATAGAAGCAGGATGTGATGAAGCGGGCAGAGGATGCCTGGCAGGACCTGTGTATGCAGCGGCTGTTATTTTGCCTTTGGATTTTGAGAATGAATTGTTGAATGATTCCAAGAAATTGAACGAAAAGCAAAGAGAGGAACTTAGAACAGTTGTGGAAGAAGAAGCACTGTTTTGGGCCGTTGCCAGTGTGGATCATAAAACCATTGATGAGATTAATATCCTGAATGCATCCTACCTGGCTATGCATATTGCCGTTCGTCAACTTGATAAGCGTCCTGAAATGCTTTTAATTGATGGGAATCGTTTTAAAGCTTTTGAAGATATTCAGCATAAGTGTATTGTTAAGGGGGATGGGATTTACGCTTCCATTGCTGCTGCTTCTATTTTAGCTAAGACACACAGGGATGAATATATGGCGAAAATCCATAAAGAATTTCCTGAGTATGGGTGGAACCAAAATAAGGGGTACCCTACTCCAAAACATAAACAAATTGTACTTTCAAAAGGGCATTCTCCTTATCATCGGCTTACTTTTAAAGTGCAGAGTCAGTTGAAGTTGGAGCTTTAAGAGTTGTTTGGCTTGAAAATATTTCCGTAAGACAAAAAAAACGATCGTCATATTGTGATTATCAGTAAATTTGCCGCCCAAATCAGGGATGATTGGAGAGTAGATAGTAACTTTGTATTTATTTTAATTATATCGTAAAGCTAATGGAATCGTTAGGACGACACATTTTAGTTGAATTTGCATGCTGCAATCCCGATGTGATGAATGATGTTACCGGAATTGAGCAGGCGATGGTGAAAGCTGCAGAAGATGCAGGAGCCACTGTGATCAACTCTAATTTTCACCATTTTTCTCCTTATGGAGTTTCTGGTGTGGTTGTAATTCAGGAAAGCCACCTGGCTATCCATACCTGGCCGGAGTATCAATATGCTGCGGTTGATTTGTTCACCTGTGGTGAAGAAGTAAATCCATGGCACGCCTTCGATCAGTTGAAGGAAGTGTTCCAATCCAAGAGTTATAATGCAATGGAATTGCACCGGGGTTCTCTGAACCTGATGGAGCGCATCGAGTACAATGCCGAGAACTTCCGTAAGATTGCCGAAGATCGGGAGAAGATTAACAAGTTCAAGCGTAGTACATGGTTTACCGATAAGGATGAAAATATTGCCTTGTCGTTGCGAACTTCTGGTGAAGTATTATACGATGAACATTCTGACTACCAACGCGTGCGTGTGATGGAAAGCAATGGCTTTGGTAAGATGCTGGCCATCGACAACATGGTGATGTGTACCGAGCGTGATGAATATCATTACCATGAAATGATCAGTCACCCGGCTATGTTTGCCCACGGAAATCCAGAACGTGTTTTGGTAATTGGTGGTGGTGATGGTGGTACCATTCGTGAAGTGTTAAAGCACGATAGCATCAAGGAAGTGGTGATGGTTGAAATTGATGGAAAAGTGGTTGAAGCTTCCAAGCTTCATTTGCCTCAATTATCTGCTGAGTTTGATAATCCAAAACTTGATCTGAAAATTGCCGATGGTATCCAGTATGTAAAAGATGCTGCCAACGAATCATTCGATATGATCCTGGTTGATGGTAGTGATCCTGTTGGCCCGGCCGAAGGGTTGTTTAATGCCCCGTTTTACCAAGAATGTAAACGTGTACTGAAGCAGGATGGTATTCTGGTAACACAAGGCGAATCTCCAATCTTCAATAAGGATGTTTTTGTAGACCTGAACAAATGCCTGAAGTCAGTTTTTGATGCCGATAAGGTGGATGTGATGTTGTTCCAGATTCCTACCTATCCTTCAGGTATCTGGTCATTCCAGCTTGCTACCAAAAACGGTAATGATCTGAAAAAGATCGATGCTGATAAGGTTGATAATTTCGTTGAAGCAAACGATCTGCAATACTACAACTCAGGTATTCATACAGCGACTTATTGTCTGCCTAATTATGTGAAGAAGCTTGTGAAGTAAAAGGGATTAAGTTCCTGATATATTTCAAAAAAGCATCAACCTGTCAGTTGATGCTTTTTTTATTTCTTCTTTTTAGGTTTAGGTTCAGGAAGTTCTTTTACTGTAATGCGTACCAATTCACTCAGCCATTCCCGGTCCTCCAATTGGTCTTCGATTAGTAAGCTCATCTTCGCACCAGGATAAGCAGGAGCTTCCACCACATCTTTAATAAAATCCCGGCCACCTTGTGTGGGCTTTACAAAGAACTTATTATCACAAATTAATCCGAAGAATTTTCCATCGCAGTAAACCCCATATTCACCAAACATCTTACGTGCGTGTATGATTCCTGCCTGTGCCAGTTGATCGACTATAAAATCGACAAAACTCTGATCTGATGCCATCGTCTTTTGCTTTTCTGATTTTTGTTAAAATTAATCATTTCTTTGTGATCTGGGGCCTGTGTGTGATGTGTTCAGCCTGTTAGCCGGGACAAAACGACAGCCCCCTTAATACTTAATCAATGACTTTCTGCAATCCCATTTCCCATTCCGATCAGAAATCTGAATGGTGTAATAACCACTATGAAGTGATTCGATATTCAGATAAACCTTATTGCCAGTATTATAAAAGGATTTTTTCAGCATGGTTTTGCCGTCAATCGCGTAGATTTTGATGATGATATCAGCATCTTTTGTCAGATCAGAAATAACGATTCGTTCACAGGCCGGGTTCGGATAGACATTTAAATTCTCCAGGTTTTCATAAATGCCTTGAGGAGCAGAGGTAACATCAACGTAAACAGAATCCCGAACAGAGATGCCGTAATCATTGGTTGCTGTAAGAAATACCCAACCAGTTTGTTCCACATTTACTTCATTGGTGTCAGCTGTTGAGACTGTCCATTGATAGTGTTTGTAGTTAGGATTCGCATACACTGAAATACTTTTGGTTGTATTTGTTGTTAGGCTATCCTCAATAATCGGATCAATTTGGAAGCAGCTGACATGATTGTATCCTATCTTGTACATAAAATGACTTGGATGGTCGATGAAGAATATAATAACCTGAGTTCGATTATTAACGATGTGATAATTAACTAAATAACACTAAAATACTTTTGTTATTATTTGGCATTAGTGTCCCATTAAAATTGGGACGTTATAAATAACTAAATAAATCTGGCTCATTAAGCCTAAAACGTTCTTTGTCATTTTGAAATTTAGTTTTCTCAAAGAGGTTTCGAAGAT
>PPCM01000139.1_pt1 | contig 108715 bp, 118 predicted proteins | sample 1555541 | NCBI WGS metagenome assembly PPCM01 (sample SAMN05284479, study PRJNA326546) | Marine sediment metagenome, whole genome shotgun sequencing project. | isolation source: marine sediment | place: Germany: Wadden Sea | collected 2012-09-05
CAGAAAAACCAAAGAATAAAATGACTACGTTGATAACAATAGTAAAAGCAATCCCAATAATGAACTCCATAGTAAATTTTTTCATTCTGCTCTAATAATACTTGTATAAATGATACCACACTGTATAACCAAAAAAATGAAAGATTCGTAATCTGTTTTTCAAATTCTTGGTGTTATACTAATACTAGATATTAGAATTTGATTATGAAATAAATAGACTTGTAATGGAGATATTTTAAAGAAAGTGAACTACAAACCTCACGAATGAGGGAAAATTTATAGTATATATGTTGTTTATATTGTTATTCGTTTTAGGTGTATCCATTTTTCTGATTATTGAGTCAGCTGTTAAGAATAGTGTTGCAGCAGCTTAAAGAGAACATAGAAATAAAATTGAAAAAGAAAAAGTAATTACTGGAGGATATGTTGGGTATTGAAAACTTGGAGGTATCGTATTTGGGGCAATCATTAGTAATGATAAACTATTCAACTGATGGAATATAGAAGTCCTTTAAATCCGACAAAATTAAACTGGAGATTGATTCCGAGACTTCATTGTTAGATGTTTATGAAGTTTTTGATAAAGGAAATGGTGTATCTACATACCGAGTAGATTTTGTTCCTAAAATTAAAATATATGTAGAAAGAATCCTATGCAACAATTACATAATCTTTCTATTCATTTTTTGTGGTGAATATGAATGAATCAATGAGAAGTGTTATGAGATATTTATTAATAGTTTCAATTTTTCTAATTGGTTTTGGTAGTGGACAAGGTCTGATTTTTGCATTTACTCTTTTTATTATAATGTTATTTTATTATAGTCACTATGCTGGGAACAAAACAAACATAAAGATATTAATATTGTTTGTAGCTATAGTAATCTTTATATTTATTTTGTACGTCACTCTGAGTCTATTAATGAATTAAACTGTTTTGAAGCTTTACTGTTGTTGAAATTGTTATAAAAGGAAAGTAGAATATATATTAGGTAGAACATTAACGTTCTACTTTTACATTGCTTCAAAAAATAGGGGGGTTTTATGAGAAAGACAATTAAAGAAAGTGGTTTGATAGATATTTTAGAAGAAAGGTATAAAAACGATACAATTCTTTTAATTGCTACTGCTAATGATAATATTCCAAATGTTAGATCTATAGACAGTTTTTATTTTGACGGATCATTTTGGGTTGTTACTGATACAAGAGCGAATTATGTTACAGAAGTTCAAAACAACAAGTATGTTATGATTTCTGATGCAGGGCACAACAGATTCTGGTGCGAAGCTATAGTCACTGGGCATCCTTTAGATGATGTGAACAAGGATATTAGAGAAGTATATAAAAATGTATTTAGTAATTGGTATGAAGAAGTGAACAACGAAGATTTAAAAACAGTTTGTTATATTAAGGCAACACCATATAAAGGATATGTACACAAAGACAAATTAGGATATGCCTTTAATATTCAAGAAGATACAGTAGAAGTAAATGATATTACACATCACATAGATGTTAAGTTAGAGCCGTTTTGGTAAAATAGACATCTATATTAGGAGGAAGTATGAGTAAAGGCAAGAAAATAACTGTAAAAAAGCCCATGGTGAAAATGCCATATGAGGATTTGGAATGTTTTGTAGATTCAGAACAATTCTATTATAGAAGTTTAAAAGGACTGAAAATACCTTCTCTCTCAAGTGTAACTTTTGATTGTTGTCATTTTGAGAATGTAGTATTTTATGGAGATTTATCAGGAACTGAGTTTTTAGATTGTATCTTCATCAACTGCGACTTTTCTAATGCAGAAATTAAAGATGGAGGATTTTATAGATGTTGTATTACGGAAACGAAGTTTATTGGTAGCGTAGTAAGCAATAACACTTTTAAAGATGTAGAGATGAATCAATGTTTAATGGAGTTGATTAGTTTTTCTAGTTGTATAGTAGGACCAGTAATTTTTAAAGAGTCAGATCTAAAAGATAGTTTTTTCCAAAATTGTGACCTTAAAAGGGTTCGTTTTGATGAATGTGATCTATCCAAAATAAATTTTGCAGAAACTAAGTTAAAAGGTGTAGATGTTTCTACTTCAATAATCGATGGGATTAGTGCGAATCCGTATGATTTGAAAGGTCTTATAATTGATCGATTACAAGCATATGAGTTTGTGAAGTATTTAGATATTATAATAAAGTAAAGGATTGGTTTTTTTCCAATCCCTTTTTATAGTAGTTTTAACATATATTGTACAGCTTTATAGTTAATGATATCTCTGTCATCATACATTTGATGTACGTGATTAGGTTCAATACCTACAATTCCATTTTGTAACATGGATGGTGAAAATCCTCGTTCGTCAGCTCCTATGTATGTTGAAAGAACACAGTAAGGAACAGCATATCCAGATACTATAACTAACTCAACGTTTAATTTATGTAATATTTTTTCTAAATCCGTTTTGTAAAAACCACTCTGCTGAGTTTTTGGTATGTAAATATCTGTTTTATTCTGTAAGATATTTTTTGACACTTCATACCCTTCTACACCTTCTTTAAAATTCTCAGAAGAATGTTGGATGTGAATTACAGGTTGTTTTTTTTCTCTGAAATGTTTACTTACTTCATTGATGTATTGTGACGCTTTTTTTAATTCCTTTACATGGTCCTCATCTTTAAAAAAAGCCTCTTGCATATCCACTATTAATAACGCAATACTCATAAAATCACTCCTTTTTTATATTGTACATTATGTTATATAGAATTGAAAAATTATCTATAATTAGATATAGTTTGTTAAAGAAAGGTAGTGATTGTTATGAAGGTCTGGTACACATCATATGGTTCTAACTTGTTTGAAGATAGATTTTTGGCTTATATCAATGGAGGTAAAGTGGATGGTATGACATATCCCGAGATTGGTTGCAAAGATAAAACCCCTCCTCTAATAAAAAAAACATACTTCTTAAACGCAAACTACAAGTTTATTGAACATGCGAAAAAGTGGGATGATATGGGAGTCGCCTTTATTTCATTAAAGGAACCAGTAACCGAGAAGATTTTAGTTACTAGTTATCTAATTGAAGCCGAACAATTTATAGAAGTGATGATGCAAGAAAATAGTATTGATTCAAATGAATCGAAACTGAATACTTCTATATTAGATAAATCTGATAAAGAATTGTTTCCAGGTCGATGGTATTCAACTCTATGTTATCTAGGAGAGTTAGATGGATATTCTAGTTATACATTCACTTGTGATGATTTGAGGTTTTCAAAAGAAGGTGTTGCCCCTGCTATAAGTTATCTAAATGTTATCTTAAATGGAGCATATAGTTCTAATGTGTTTACAGAAGAAGAAGTGGTAAATCACTATTTAAGGAATAATGAAGTTGCCTCAAAATATTCTTTTGAAGATTTAATAAAGTTATTTAAATGAAAAAGGAAATCAAAGTGATTTCCTTTTATGTTCTGCTCTTTTAACTCTAAAATAGTAATTTACTATTCTAATTGTGAAATAAGAAAACTCAGTGATTAGAAGTAGCATCATAAACATTGGGAATAGAAACACTGGATTTAATGCTAACTCAGGACGATTTAGTTGAAGTGTTAAAAACTGAATGAATACAGCAACATGTAAAACAACTACTAACGAGTATGGTACTGCATACATTAACATAAATAATCTTGCATGCTTGATTCTATTTTCTTCATCACTGTAATATTCCGGTTCTATATTTGTATATTCTTTCCCCCATACTGATATCGCAAAGTATCTAGGTACAGATGTGAAATATAGCCTCCATCCGTTTTCTTCATTGATACTATAATACGTTGCACCTTTTCGTTTTTGATGATCGACATGAAATTTTACTTTTCTAGGTTCACCCTTTATGAAGTAGAAAGAGTTTCCGATTTTACTCATACGTTGTAAATGATACCCATCGGCCTCCATAGACTCAAGCCATCTTTCATGTTTGTCCGGGGAATAGAACCATGCAATTCTCGTTTTCTTAATTAATCTGTCCTCTGTTTTTAACTTTTTGATTTGATCTTTTGAAAGAATTGTATCCGTAGGAATCGTAAATGATATTTCCTTTGTGTCACCACATAGTAATGCTAATTCCTTGTTTGTTTTTTGTAGTTTAAAATGTGTGTACAATAACCAAATCTGACCAAAGATTACAGAATAGAATATTATCCCTTGGATGATATCTATAATTGTCGCTTCTTCAACTACTACAGCTTCGGTTACTTCGATGTTTCCTGAAAACAATGATGACAGAATTAAGATAAGTGGTGTAATTGAAAGAATTAATTCCACTAAAAGAATCTGACCGGATACCATTTTTAGTTTCGTGTTCTTAGAAAACAGTCCATCATAAGATGGAAGTATCTCTGGGTTTGATACTCTTTTTGAAACAACAAAGTAGTTTTTGTTGAAACATATTCTTTCATAATCACTGTTAGATTCTATGTTCTTAGGATAACCACTAAGTTTTTTATTAAATGAAATAATATGTGTTCTATCTTTAGGTTCTCCTTTTTCGAATCTAAATAATCTTAAAAATGAATTAATACTCTTTAATTGGTAGCCTTTTTCACTTAACTTGTCTAACCAGTTTTGTGTTTTTACAATATCATAACTCCAAAATAAACGTAATCTAGTTTTCATGCATTAAACCCTCCTGATGTAATGAATCCTGGTAAAGCAGTTTTACTCTAGCCATTTCTAATTGGACTAGTAATTTTCCCTCTTTTGTTAACTCATAAATTGTTTTTCTATCTTTATCCTGATATACAGTAATGAATCCTTTTTTAGACATTTTACCCAGTGTTGTATAGACAGTACCGGAACCTAGTTTGATTCTTCCCTTTGTAAGTGTTTCAACATATTTTATAATTCCATATCCATGTCTTGGTTCGTTTAAAGACATCAGTATATAAAAAGCTGTCTCACTTAACGGTATGTTTGCATTTATTTTTTTTGACATTTAATCGCGTCCCTTCACTATGTCGCAGTGTGACATATCTAACTGAAGTATATCACAGTGCGACGTATTGTCAACACTGAACTATCGTTAGATGATTATGGTACAATGATATAGAAAACAATGAGGAGAATAACTATGAAGATATCAAAACGTTTAAATAATTATTGGCGTAGACCAAGGACCGTACATGATTCAATTCAGGATAGAAGAGTTACGTTTTTAGAGCTGTTTTATGATTTGGTATTTGTTGCTTATATTGCTCAGTTAACATCACAATTAGCACATGGTTATGGTATTGAAGCGTTGATTATGTTTGTGTTTGCCTTTTTAATTGGATGGTGGGCTTGGTTTAACGGATCTTTTTATCATGGAATTCATGGTAATGATGATGTTAGAAGTAGAGTGTATATATTTATTCAGATGTTTTTTGTGATTGGGATGATTGTATTCTCTCAAGATGCGTTTAGTGGAGAACTCACAGGATTCGCTATATGTTATGCTGCTTTTCATATTGTTGTAGGTTTCCTTTGGTTTATGACTGGAAGACATGACTTAAATCATGCTAAAATATCTAATTTATATGCAGCAACGATGTTTGTTGTTGCATTATTGTTTATCAGTTCGATATTTGTGTCTATTGAAGTAGCTTATTTGTTGTGGGGTATTACGATTACAGCAGAGATTCTAATGCCGATTGTATTTCAAGTGTTTAGAGATAGAATGGAATTACCAGAGGAGTACAATTTAAAAGTCACACATTCGATGAGTGTACGATTTGGGTTGTTTACTATTATAGTAATCGGGGAAGTTGTCGTAGGTATAGTAGCAGGATTTTCTCATGCACACCCGATTAGCTTAAGTCATATATTAGCAGGGATTTTTTGGATTGTTGTGAGTATATCTATTTGGTGGAATTATTTCGATTTTATTAGTTTACGGTTGCCAAAAGAAGAAACAGTCTCAACAGTTGCTTTTTCATTTTTACATTTACCTGTAGCTATCTTAATCTCACTAGTAGGAGTTATGGCGCATTTGATGATTGAGGTGATGGCGAGTGGTGAAAACCTGTTCGCTAATTATAGTGATGCGAAATTGTTTATCGGATTATTATTAATAACAATCGGTACACTAGGTCTAACTCTTAAAAATGACCCCCACCACCCAGTGGTACATAAACGTGGGGTAGATATCATGATTACATCAGGAATAGTACTTGCATTTATGTCATTTATTGATGTACCTATAGTCGTATCTATAGGAGCTATGTTATTATGTTTACTAGTGCCACTTCTTTATGTTTTTGGTGCACTAGTTTTAGGTAAGGGAGCGAGATAGATGAAAACATTTATATGGGATTTAGATGGTACGTTAGTTGATTCGTATCCAATCATATTAAAAAACTTAATGTTAACTTTTTCGAAGTATGGAGAGTATGATCAAAATGAAGTATATGAATTTTTGATGAAGGAATCTTCTAAGGAATTTTTTGAAAGAGAAGAAAAAAGATTAGGCATTTCAGTAAAACAATTGAAAGAGGAAAATCATAAAATAGATACTGTTTCAGCGAGTGAATACGCTCTAATAGAGGGGGCGAAAGAGGTGATTTTTAGATTAAATGAATTAGGAAATCAAAACATTATCTATACCCACAGAAATTCTTTTACAGTTGAAATAATGGAAGCACATGGGATGGTAGAAGCGTTTAAGGATATAATCACATCTGATCACGGTTTTATGAGAAAACCGGATCCAGACGCGATTAATTATCTAGTAGAGAATTACAACCTAAATAAAGAAGAAACATACTATGTTGGTGATAGGAATATTGATATTGTATCCGGGAATAGAGCCGGTGTAAAAACCATATATTTTAACCAAAATGGAGTCAAGGATTCTGTCGCTGATTACAATGTTACTCGATTATTGGATATTATAAATATATAAAATAGCTAAAGAACAATTCCTATAGGGAGTTGTTTTTTTATTGTTAGTAAGCCCTTTTTTATAAATAAAAGGGTTTTATTTTCTATTTTACTTATTTAAAGCTTATTTATAAGAATTATTTATACGCTTATATAGAAAGTCTATAAAAAGACTTGTTTGGATTACCTAACTGTGATACATTCTTAATGTACAAAAGTATGCAAAATTGTAGTAGGTGAGTTTATGGAATTAGTAAAAGGTAAAATAGGAAATTCTTACATCGTTAGCAACATCGGCGGAAGCGAACAAATGAAAAATCATTTAGTCAATTTGGGTTTAGAAATTGGTGATAGAGTGACAGTGATTAGCCGCGTAGCTTCAAACTTAGTGGTAGGAATTAAAAGTAGTCGTTATGGAATTGATGAAAGAATAGCGAAGATTATCGAGGTAGAGCAATCATGAGAATAGCGATCGCAGGAAACCCTAATAGTGGGAAAACAACAGTTTATAATTTAATAACAGGTAAAAGTGAAAGAGTTGGAAATTGGTCAGGTGTAACAGTGGTAAACAAGGAATCTAGACTGAGAAGAAGATTTAATCACTCCTTTCATGATGTAATGATTGTTGATTTACCTGGTACATATAGTTTAGAAGCATATAGTAATGATGAAGTAAACGCGACTGATTATTTAAAGAGCGCTCAGTTAGATGCGATAATCAATATAGTTGATGCTTCTAATTTAGAGAGATCTTTGAAGTTAACATTGGAGTTGATTGAAACAGGTATACCAGTGGTAGTTGCTTTAAACAAATCAGACGTAACAATAAAAAAGGGAATTAAAATTAATACAGAAAAACTTTCTGGATTAATCGAAACACCTTGTATGGATACAACAGCTACAAATAACTTAGGTATTTTAAAAGTTGTTGATAAGGCTATTGAATTAGCAGGGGGAAATGAACATGGCAGAGAAAAAGGATATAAAAAGCATCGTAGAGGCCGTCGTAGAAACTTCGGTAGATGCTCATAAAATAACATTTTCAGATAGAATAGATAGAATTTTAACACATAGATTTATTGGTTTAATACTCTTTGGACTTGTTATGTGGTTAGTATTTACAATATCACAAACATGGTTAGGTCCATGGGTAGCAGAAGTATTAGATGGTTGGATTAGTGCATTTGCATCAGTTATTGAAGGTTGGTTAGTAAGTATTGGAACAGGGGCTTTCTTAACTGGGTTTATATTAGAAGGTATCATTGGTGGTTTAGCAGCAGTAGTTGGATTTTTGCCACTCATTATGATTTTATTCTTCTCATTATCATTATTAGAAGATTCAGGTTATATGGCGCGAGTTGCTTTAATGACTGATAGATATTTTAGAAGAATTGGTTTAGCAGGAAGAAGTGTTATTCCGATGTATGTTGGGACTGCTTGTAGTATTCCAGCAGTTATGTCAGCTAGAACGATTAAAAACGAAAAGCAAAGAAGAATGACAGTACTGTTAACTCCATTTGTACCTTGTGGTGCGAAGTTACCAGTAATTGCGTTATTTGTAGGAGTATTCTTTACTGAACATTCTTACATGACAGCAATCACCTATCTAACAGCTATCGCAGTTATCTTCTTAGCAGGTGTTATTATTAAAAATATTACAGGTGCCGATTATATAGATGAAGAAGATACTGCATTTATAGTAGAGTTGCCTGATTATAAAGTTCCAAGTTTAAAATATGCATGGAAAACAATGTGGGATCAAGCAAAATCATTTATTATTAAAGCGACAACAATCATCGTTTTAATGAATGCTTGTGTTTGGATCTTAACAAACTTCAATTTTTCATTACAGATGGTAGCAAATACAGAAGAATCAATGCTTCGTTATATTGCGCAACCATTTGCTTGGTTGTTTACACCACTAGGATTTGGTGTATGGGGATTAGCTGCAGCAGCAATCGCTGGTTTTGTGGCAAAAGAGGAAGTTGTAGGAGCATTAGCGGTTATATTTGCATTCAGTGTAAATGACGAGTTTGCGATCTCTAGTGCAGAAACCACAAGACAAATATTAATGAATGCGGGTGGTTTAACTGCTGTTAGTGCATTTGCTTATATGTTATTTAATTTGTTTACACCACCTTGTTTTGCAGCCATCGGTGCGATGAATGCAGAATTGGGATCTAAAAAATGGACTGCATTCGCAATTGGATTACAGATTGCGATTGGATTTACAGTAGCAATGGTTGTGTATCAGTTAGGTACATTAATTGTTTATGGTACAACTGGAACAGCATTTGCTGTAAGTATTGGATTGTTTATCGTCATTGTAGGATTGTATTTATACTTAAAACACATAGCTTCACAAGATAAGGGGTTGGCGCGTCTTGGGTAATTTAATTCCTAGTGTAGTAGTTATACTTCTTTTTAGTGGTATTATTACTTATTTAATAAAAAGTTTAAAAACAAAAGGAACAATCTGTGCATCATGTGACTCATGCATAGTAGCATCAAAATGCGATAAAGAAGAAATAACAAGAGATTTAAGACAATTAATTAAGAATTAAAAATAGCCTCTTTTAAAAGGCTATTTTTTTCTTCTAGGTCTTCTGTTTTTATGATGTCTTTTTCTAGGGTTTCTTTGTTTTTGAGAAACTGCTGGTTCTTTACTTAGAAGAGGAAGATCCTTTGGTTTACGGTCTACCAGTACTTCAATTGCGGCAGCTAAAGCTATTTCAGCACCGTATTCCTCCATAAGTTTTTTGGCCATGCCAACGTGTCTTTTAAGTCTTTTTTTACCTAAATCTAGTCCGTCAACGATTTTATCTACTGCTACAGATTGAGACGCCACGTGCATTTCCTCTTTTGTAGGTGGTAAAGTCATTTTTATTTTTGAGTTTGTTTGTTCTTCAATTTGTTTTAAGTGTGGTAATTCAGATTCTCTTACAAATGAGAAACTAATACCTTTAGATTTAGCTCTACCCGTTCTTCCGATACGGTGAACATAATATTCAATCTCTTGAGGTAAATCGAAGTTATAGACAAACTTAATACCTGAGATATCAATTCCTCTAGCAGCAACATCTGTCGCGATTAATACTTCAAATCCACCTTTTTTAAATTCATCGACAACTTGTAGTCTTTGTCTTTGATCTAAATCTCCATGAAGAGCTCTAGCTTTATACCCTATTGTATTTAAAGCCGTTACAAGTTCATCGACTCTTTTTTTCGTTCTACCGAATACTAAACTTTTGTTTCCTGCTTTAACATCTAATATATCTGTAAATACTTTAAGTTTATCTTTTTCTTCCACTAATATAGCGTATTGATCAACTGTATCTATTGTTTGTAACCCAGAACTAACCAATACTTCTTTAGGCTTGATCATGATTTTTTCAGCAATACGTCTTACATTAGCATCTAGCGTAGCACTAAATAATGCTGATTGTTTGTTCTTAGGTAGATGAGAGATGATTGTATCGATTTCTTTTTTGAATCCGATTTTTAACATTTCATCTGCTTCATCTATGCAGAAAAATTGAATAGTAGATAAATTGATTCTTTTTCTTTCTAAATAATCTACTAATCTACCTGGTGTTGCAACAACAATGTTAGGATTTTTGTTAATTTGTTCCATTTGGCGGCTATAACTCATACCACCAATTACAGTCGCTATTCTAAGCTTTTTATATTTTGTAAATGAACGTAAGGCATCAACAATCTGTACTGCTAGCTCTCTAGTTGGAGCTAATACTAACGATTCTATACCTTTGTTCTTTTGATTACACATTTCAACCATTGGTAAACCAAATGCTGCAGTTTTACCAGTACCAGTTTGTGCTTGACCAATGACATCAAACCCTGCTTGTAGTTCAGGGATTGCTCTTGCTTGAATATCAGTTGGTTCATCAAAACCAATTTCAAGAATAGCATCTTTGATTCGTTGATCTATATTTAAGTCTTTATATTTCAAATTACTTCCTCACTCTCTTAATTCCTTAAGAACTATACCACAGATATATCCTTATTCAAAATTTATACTACAATTAAAAACCTTTACATGTTTCTTATTTAAAAATATATGCAATAATACACATTTAAGGTACTGAGATACTTATAATAGTAATTGTGAAAGGAATGATTATATGAATAAATTAATATGTCCGATTTCGGATGATAGAATAAATAAATCAGTAGTACGCTTAACAGGATTTTTTGTGGCTGTTACTGCTATAGTATATATTGTAACATTGAACCCCTGGCTATTGGTGTTCTTAGGCGTTGACTTTCTAATTAGAGCCTTTTCTATTTTTAGATTTAGCCCGTTAAGTTTGGTTGCATGCGGAATTATAGTGGGGTTAAAACTAAAACCCACATTAATCGATAAAGCACCTAAACTATTTGCTGCCAGAGTTGGATTGTTATTCACATTAGTTGGATTGGGACTATACCTTATCGCACCAATCGCAAGTATTATTGTATTAGGAGTGTTAACAATATTTGCATTGGTGGAATCCTTGTTTGATTTTTGTGTAGGGTGTGTTGTATATACATATTTAATTTTACCAATGCACAACTTAAGTGCACAAAAATAAAGTTTATTTAGACATATTTGAGGACAAAATATGTCTTTTTTTTGTTAAAATAAAGTAACGAGGTGAAATCAATGAAGTTGTTTATGATACATGTAGGTGGACATACAAAAGGATCGACAATCGAGGTACATGATTGTATGTTTATTGTCTCAAATACATTTGAAGGTACGATAGAAGAAGTAAAAAAAAGATGGTATGGAACTCCAGAAGGACTACATATTGATAGTTATAAAGTTATCAATTTTGTTGATAATTATAGACTTGTTTTAGGATTAAAAAATGATAAAAAACTGTATATGGTAAACTATGGAGGTTTTCATCCTGAGTTCACGCAAGAAGTTCATAAAAATGCTTTTTTTGTTACGGATAAAAATCCGAAAACTATTGCGAATCGAATGATGAGTCAATTTGAGTATATGGATCATATAGATGCTATTACAGATGTTGAAGAAGAAGCTGGCATTTCTATAGGCTTTTTAAAAGGTGAATATACGTATATTTCTGAAGTGGATTGGAAAGGGTATAAAAAAATAGGAGTCTAAATCTTAGAACTCCTTTTTCATTATTACATATTGAACGTTGCCTTTTGAGAACGCTGAATTTGGAACAATTTCCATTCCGAATTTTTCGTATAGCTCAGTCGCTGATACACGTGCGTTACATTTAATTGTTTTGTCTATACTTTCCATGACATGTTGTAAAAGAGTTGATCCGATTCCCTTGTTTTGGTGTTCAGGTAAAACTGCAAACTTTCTGAACTGAAATTCATCTCCTAGATCAAAAAGGGAGATAACACCCACTACTTGTTTGTTTATGAAATAGCCATAATGGATTGCGTCTTCATCGCCTTTAACATACAGTTCGTCAATGGTAAGTTTTGGCCATAAGACGATTTGTCTAATGGGCAGTGTTTTTCGAAAATTTATTCTTTGAATCATAATATCACCTATTATATTATACACAACTAAGAAGAAAAGGTTTTACAAACAGTAAATCAATTGATTATTCGTAAAGAATTAGGTAGAATAACTTTTGCTTATAGGAGGGTTATATGTTAGAGATATTAGGTTATGTAGCATCATTGGTTGTATTAATTTCACTAGTGATGTCATCTATAAAAAGATTACGTTGGATTAATTTGTTTGGAGCAGTATTGTTTTCTGCGTACGGATTTATGATTAATAGTATACCAACAGGATTAATGAATTTGGGAATTGTGTTTATCAATATTTATTATTTGGTACAAATCTATTCCAAAGAAGATTATTTTACGTACTTAATTGTGAATCATGAGAGTAGGTTTTTACGAAAATTATTAAAAACACAAACGGAAGAAGTGGAAAAATTTTTCCCTGGTTTTGATTTAAATACAGTCACTGAGGAACACTTTTGTTTTATTTCACTAAGAAACTTAAATGCAGCTGGAGTGTTAATTTTAAAGCCAAGTGGAGAAGAGTTAGAAGTGGTTGTAGATTATGCTTTAAAACAATACAGAGATTTTAAAACGACGATGTTTATTATTGAAAGAGAAGCAAAACACATCTTAGAAAAAGGATTCAACAAAGTTTCATTTAAGATTAATGATTCATCTCAAATGAAATATTTATCTAAAATGGGGTACACAAAAGAAAACGATAAGTTTGTATATAATATAGAAGGATAATCGAGTAGATTATCTTTTTTTTATTTGCATTTTCTGCTCTTCTTTTTTTGGCTTACCGGTGCCAAAACATAACATTTCTGTGTTTTTTAATGAAGAACTGTGTTTTTTTCTATTTTATGCACTTTATTTTGTTTAATTAGAGTCCTATTTATGATAAATTAGAGATGAACCCTGTCTAAAGGTTAGAGGTGTTAATATGGCATATATTCTAGGGATTTCAGGTTTTTTACTTTTATATATTTATGAATGTAATCTGATTTTATGGAAGAAAAAGTTTTTTAAAACGTTCTTCACTTTGGGGTTTATAGGCCTAGGTTTCTCAACAATATTGGCTACATTGTTGAATTGGAAATTTGTAAATTTAAATACAATAAATGTCATCGTTGGGATAGGCTTCATCACAATATTTTTTGTGTTGCTTATTTTTACGTTGTTTTTTTCTGTCCCTTTTAGTGAAAGTTATGTAACACAAAAAACAGAAAGAACAGTATATAGAAAAGGGATGTATGCTCTCTCTAGGCATCCAGGAGTATTGTGGTTTATAGGGATGTATGTAGGACTTTGTATATTAATACCATCGATTGAAATAATCACGTTATCGATTTTGTTATGTGCATTAAATGTAGTATATATTATTATCCAAGATCTTTGGTCGTTTTCAATTTTGTTCGTGGATTATAACGAGTACAAAAAGGAAACTCCATTCTTGATTCCAACTATTAAAAGCATTCAAAAGGCCATGAAGAGGTGAAGAAAATGAAGTTTGAACAACAATTGTATAATAGGACAAAAGCAGAAATCTGGGAAACGTATTGCGGATTTTTAAATTACACGATGGAAGAGTTTATGAATGTTCAAACTCGATTGATGGAAGAGCAAATAGATTTATGGTCGAAAAGTCCTGTTGGAAAAAGTATATTAAGAGGAAAAAACCCTAAAACGATTGATGATTTTAGGAAAATGGTTCCAATCACAACATATGATGATTACGCTGATGTTTTATTGGCAAAAAGAAAAGATTCAGCACCACTAAATCCAGTAGTTTGGTTACAGACAACATGGGAAGGTGGAAAACATCCAATGAAGGTTGCTCCATACTCTAGAAGTATGTTAGATACCTATAGAAAAAATGTAATGGCGTGTTTTATTTTAGCAGCTAGTACAAAAAAAGGAGATTTTGATATCGACTTTGAAGACAAGATGTTATATGGGTTAGCACCATTACCGTTCGCAACAGGATTGTTACCTCTACTAATTAAGGAAGAGATCAACCTGAAATTTTTACCAGAACCAGAAGAAACCAAAACATTAACATTCTCTGAAAAGAACAAGCTTGGGTTTAAACTAGCGATGAGACAAGATGTAGAGTTTTTCTTTGGGTTAGGTAGTGTTGTATATGCTGTATCACAAAGTTTAATTGAATCTTCTAAAGGTTCAGGTGGTTCCTTACTGGGATATCCAGTAAGAAGATTATTACAATTATATAAAGCAAAAAGAACAAGTAAGAAGGAAAAAAGACCAATCTATCCTAAGGATTTATTTAATCTAAAAGGATTTATGGTTGCAGGAACAGATAATAGGTATTATAAGGATGATTTAGAAAAATTATGGGGTATTCGTCCTATGGAAATCTTCGCTGGTACCGAACCATCTCTAATTGGTACAGAGACATGGTGTAGAAATGGACTATATTTCTTCCCGAATGCAGCTTTTTATGAGTTTATAAAAGAAGAAGATTATATGCGTCTTTTAGATGAACCTACTTTTCAACCAAATACATATTTGATTGATGAAGTGGTTCCTGGTACAAAGTATGAAATTGTTGTAACAGTATTTAAAGGAAGTGCATTCGCCAGATATCGTGTTGGAGATATTTATGAGTGTGTTGGATTATCTAGTGTTGCGGATGAAACAGTTATTCCAAGATTTAGATATATCGATCGTACGTTAGATATTATTGATATTGGTGGATTTACAAGAATATCAAAATTTAGTATTGAACAAGCGATGGCTCACTCCAAAGTTAAAGTAGTCAATTGGATTGCCAGAAAACAAATTACAGATACAAACAGACCATATATGAAAGTGTATGCCGAGTTTGATCAAAAATATTTGATTGATAATCCAATGAGTACAACTGTGTTAAAAGAATTATTGATCACGTACTTTAAGTATATTGATCAAGATTATAAAGATTTAAAAAAAATCTTAGGTATGGAGCCGGTTGATATCGAGTTGTTACCTAAAGACTCTTTTAAAAAATATGAAAAAAAATATGGGAAGTCAATTCGTAAAATGAATGCTTCTCAGCACGATTTAATTAATTTACTTAAATTAGCTGAAAGGAGGTAAGTCAGATGGGTCTATATGATTACATATCAGGAATTGCAGTGTTGATTTATGTCTTTATGTTGTTAATCATGCTAAACGCTCAAAGAACGAAACTGAGAAATTCTTTTTTAGGATTATTAGTTATCTCGATTATGTGGGCAGGTGGTTCATGGTTGATGAGAAGACAAGCGTACCCACATTATGAGTTTTGGTATCATATTTCTTTAATAGGTATGTTGTATTTACCAATTATGTATTTTAGATTTATAAACGAGTTTATTCATGATAAAAAAAGATGGTATATCGACCTTTACTTGATATTGTTAACAGGGATTTTTATTGTTAACATATTTACTGGTTTAATAATTCCTCCACCAATAATTCAGTTGATTGACGGAGTAGAAGTTATGGTATATGAATCCTTTAACTGGTCTGTATCCTTAATAGTGATACTTTCTGTTGTTATTATCGTTCATATGCTGTCAGCATTTTATGCAGGCGTTAAACGTGATCCTAAACTAAAAAAAATTACCCAACCTATTACATTAGGAATCGTATTCTTATTTGCGGGACATATATTATTGTTGTTCCCAGTGTTTAGTGGATTCCCAATTGATATCTTATCCGGAATCTTCAATTCAATATTCTTAGTATATGCGTTAGCGAGAAGAAGTCCGTTTAAGTTAAAAATGTTAATGAGTGAAAATGTTGGATATTTAATTAGTTTCTTCTTATCCATTTCAGCGTTGATGATCTTAGAACCAATGCTTTCTAGCTATTTAACTAGACTGAACGCAACAACACAAATGTATGTGATTTCATTCTTGGTGTTATTCGTAGCATTAATATCGTCATTCTATATCTTGTGGAAAGTAGTAATAGTTGGTTCATTTGTAAAAGAGGTAGAAGAAAAAGAAGTATTACTGAGTGAATTTAGTTCAACAATCACTCGTTCGTTAGAAACAGAAAATATCTTTAGAGAAACTGTAGGTGTTATGGAAAAGATTGTCGGAAAACATAATATATACATCTCAATGAGAAGTCCATCCAAGCTTTACCGACTAATATATAGTAATCAACCTTTAGCAGATTTATCCATTTCGTTTAGAAAGGATAATCCTGTAATAAAAAGATTAAAAACAGAATCTCACATAAATGTTGGTGATTTTAGGTTTGATAATGCATATCAAACAATGTGGGAAAAAGAAAAGTATGATTTAGTATCTTTAGATATATCACATATCTTTGGATTATATTCAGATGAAGAAGTGTTAGGGACATTACTTATTTCTGATTCACAATCAAAAAAACGTATTAGTTTACACGATGAAGTAAAACTGCAACAAATTTGTACGATGTTATCAATTGCGCTTAAAAACTCAGCATCTTATGAAAAAGCGATTGTTGAATCTAGAACAGATGACTTAACTGGACTTTATAACAGAAAGTATTTCTATCAACTAATAGAAAATCAGTTTGATAAGGCTAGATCCAGTTCTTTAGGATTAGTTCTTATGAACTTAGATGATTTTAAACTATATAATCAATTATATGGTGTAAAAAATGCAGATGACGCATTAAAGGTTATTGGGACAATCATCAAAGGGTCAGTTGGTGAAGAAGGATATGTTTGTAGATTTAGTGGTAAAGAATTTATCTTTATCTTACCAAATTTTGATGTTTATAGAACATTGGAACTGGTAACGAAAATTAGAAAACAAATCAAACTTCATGCAGTAGGGAATCAAAAAACATTAGAAAAACAAATTACTACTAGTGTTGGTGTATGTGTATATCCTTATGGTGCTAGCAATAAAGATGAATTAATAGATAATGTTCAACAAGCGGTGTATCAAGTGAAACGTAAAGGTAAAAATGCTGTTAAAGTATTTGATACATTTGTAAATGGTGAAGTAGCTGAACCAATTGCTTTAAACGCAACCTTTGATGAGTATAAATCAACAGTTTATGCTTTGATGGCAGCGATTGATGCGAAAGACCATTATACATTCTCACATTCAGAAAATGTAGCTAGTTATGGTGTACAGTTCGCGACAGCCCTCGGGTTAAATGCAGACATTGTTGAAAATATCAGACAGGCTGCTTTATTACATGATATTGGGAAAATCTCAATCTCAGAAAATATTTTAAACAAACCAGGACGTCTAGATGAAGATGAGTATGAAATTATGAAGACACATGTAGATGCTTCGATTGATATCATTAGACATTTACCATCACTAGATTATGTAATCCCTGCGGTATTGGGTCACCATGAAAAATACGATGGTACCGGATATCCTCGCGGGACAAAAGGAGAAGATATTCCATTAACAGCTAGAATATTATGTATTGTTGATACATTTGATGCTGTTACTTCTGGAAGAATTTATACATCTCCAAAAGAAGTTGAAAATGCTTTAAAAATCATAGAGAATGAAGCTGGAAGACAGTTTGATCCAAACTTAGCATTAGAGTTTTCTGACTTTGTAAAAGCTGGTAAAATAAAAATGGAAGGCTTAAAGGCTGCTCTAAAAGAGGAAGAATCGGATTCCTTTGAAGCAGACGCTGCAGCAGTTAGTTAAAAGAGAGAGAAATCTCTCTTTTCTTATTTCCATATTTTTTTTATGAGTTATGCTACTATAAATTTAGGAGGTACGTATGAAAAAATATTTATTTATATTACTTGTTTTTGTTGTTACCTGGTTATTGTGGTTACCTTCTATGTTAAATAGATACTATCACGTACCAAATGTATTTTTAATCATTTCGATGATAGCTAGCTTTACACCTACTGTAGTCGGAATCATTTTTATGCGTAAAAATAAGATGAATATAAAAGAACGACTAAGATTTACAAATTTAAGATATTATTGGATTATCCCTCTAGTATTTATTGTAGTGAGTGTTGTTCCATACTTAGTCGCTAGATCTCAGATTGAAATCATTTATCAGTTTCCATTTTGGATGAGTCCGGTAGTATTTTTACAAATACTATTTATAGGTGGAGCGTTAGGAGAAGAGTTTGGTTGGCGTGGATATTTGTACCCGGCTTTAAAAGAAAAGTTTACACCATTTATTACTGCACTTATTATAGGTGTTATCTGGAGTATATGGCATCTTCCCTTATTCTTTATGGAAGGTACTGTTCAATCAGCTATCCCGATGTGGCAGTTTATGATTCAGAACACTGTTATTAGTTTTTATTATTTATGGATATATGAAAAAACAAATGGTAATCTACTTCTGCTTATATATTTACATGCAATAGCAAACACTGCTGCGGCAGTACTCCCGTATTGGCAAGTGGATATTGCTAGATATGTATCATTATTTATGATGCTCATTTCATTAGCAGTTATATTTAAGGCGGAGAAGATATCTTTGCGTATAAATTAGGAACTTTTTGTTCCTTTTTTGTTGACTGTGAATTAGATTTTATATATAATAATTTTGCACAAAAAGTTTACTAATAATAAACACAGAGTTTACTATAACTAAACAAGGAGGTTTGCATGAACATTGGGCAAAAAATTAAGAACTTAAGAGTTCAAAATGGTCTTACGCAAGAAGAACTTGCAGACCGATGTGAGTTAACGAAAGGGTTTATTTCACAATTAGAGAATGACTTAACAAGTCCTAGTATTCATACATTGGTGGATGTCTTAACGGTGTTAGGAACAAACTTGAATGAGTTTTTCTCGGATAAAAGACGAGAGCAAGTAGTATTTACAAATGATGATGTTTTTGTAAAAGAAGAGAACTTTGGGTCTGTTAGTTGGTTAATTCCTAATGCACAAAAGTTTCAAATGGAACCAATTATTGTCGAATTAAAACCTGAAACAGAAAGTTATGAATATGAACCGAATGAAAGTGAAATGTTCGGATATGTATTAAAGGGCACAATTATTTTACATTTAGGAGAAAGAAAACTAAAGGTAAAAAAAGGGGAAAGTTTTTATTTTGCTCAGCCCAGAGTGAAATGTGTTATTCAAAATAAAGGTAAAGCTAACGCCAAGTTTATTTGGATTAGCAATCCACCGATTTTTTAGGAGGGGACTATGCATTTTATTGAATTTAAAAATGTAACTAAAGAGTTTGATGAAGTTGTTGTAGATAATTTCACTTTATATGTTAGGCAAAATGAGTTTATTACATTATTAGGTCCTTCTGGTTGCGGGAAAACAACGATTCTTAGAATGTTAGCTGGATTTGAAAGTATTACAGATGGAGAGATTTTGTTTCAAGGAAAATCTATTGGTGAAATACCTCCACATAAACGTGAAATCAATACAGTGTTTCAAAAGTATGCTTTGTTTCCTCACCTAAATGTTTACGATAATATAGCATTTGGACTTAGACAAAAGAAAATGGATAAAGAATTGATTGATCTAGAAGTAAAAAATGCATTAAAATTAGTGAAACTAGAAGGGTATTCAAATAGGAATATCAATGCATTATCGGGTGGACAACAACAGCGTGTAGCAATTGCTAGAGCAGTTGTAAATAAACCAAAAGTATTATTACTAGATGAACCTTTAAGTGCGTTAGACTTAAAATTAAGACAAAATATGCAGTATGAACTAAAGGAAATGCAAAAGGCTTTAGGGATTACATTTATGTTTGTAACGCATGATCAAGAGGAAGCATTGACTATGTCTGATACAATTGTCGTTATCAATGAAGGTAAGGTGCAACAAATAGGAACACCAACTGATATATATAATGAACCAAAGAATAGATTTGTGGCTTCATTTATTGGAGAAAGTAATATTATTCGAGGTACATATAAGGGAAATAAACAAGTTGAGTTTTTAGGACAAGTCTTTGACTGTGTTGATGAAAACTTTATCCAGGGTGAAGCATGTGATGTTGTGATTCGTCCGGAAGATTTAGATATTAAAGAATCACCATTAAAAGCAGAGGTAACGGATATTGTATTTAAAGGAGTACACTATGAGGTTATTGCTTATGTGGGAGATAAAGAGTTTGTTATTCATACATTAGAATCACCGAATGTTGGGGATATCATTGGACTAAGTGTTGATCCATATGAAATCCATTTGATGAAAGTTCATGAATAGCGTTAGACGTTTGGCTATCCCATATATTATATGGATGGTGCTTCTAGTATTAATTCCAATTATCTTTATGGTGGTACTTGCTTTAGGAAGTACAGATGGGATCGATTTTTCAACATTTGAGTTTACGGTAGAAAACTTCCAGAAGTTAGGAGAATCAATATACATAGAAGCGATGAGGAATTCAATTCGATTATCCTTTATTACAACTGTAGTAGCATTGTTAATCGGATACCCTGTAGCGTATATATTAGCAAACTCAAAAATTAAGTTTAAATCATTAATACTAGTGACATTGATACTACCTACATGGAGTAATATGTTATTACGTATTATTGCATGGGAAAAATTATTTTATCCGAGTTCTATTCTAAACCCTTTAGGGATTAGTTTAGATTTAATCGGAACGGATTTTGCAGTTGTTATTGGTATGGTATCTATTTACCTACCATTTATGATTTTCCCAATATATTCTGTATTAGATAAAATGGATCCTTCATTAGCAGAAGCATCAGCTGATTTAGGAGCAAATAAAATACAGACATTTTTAAGAGTAACATTGCCGCTTTCAATTAGTGGGATTGCCAGCGGTATTATTATGACATTTTTACCAAGTGCAACAGCATTTGCCTTACCGCAACGTTTAGGTGGAGGAAAAATTTTGTTGATTGGTAATATCATCGAAAATATGTTCAAAAAAGCATTTAACTATAACTTTGGTAGTATGTTAAGTTTGGTTCTAATGTTAGTGATCCTTGGGTCAATGATTATATTAAACAAAGTAGATGAAGATGGGGAAACATTGATATGAGAATAGTGGAGAAACTTGGAAAAGCAAGTGTATTCTTGATAACCTATTTCTTATTGTATTTCCCACTAATTATGATAGCGATTCTTTCATTTAATGAGTCTCAAAAGAGTTATGAGTTTACCAACTTCTCATTAAAATGGTATGCAGAAATTATAGAAAACGATCAATTACTAACCGCAATCATTAACACATTAACTGTTGCGGTACTATCAACACTGATAAGTACTGTGATTGGTACTTTCACCGCAATTGGTATTGTCGGGTTATCAAACAAAAGAAAAAGAGTAGTGATGTTCTTAAACAATATTCCAGTTGTCAATCCCGATATCGTTACAGGTATTAGTTTGATGATTGTGTTTAGTTTTGTTGGATTAAGATTTGGATTTTCATCAATGTTACTGGCGCATGTGTTCTTCAGTATTCCATTTGTGGTGTTGACGATTTTGCCAAAACTAAGAAGTATTGATAAAAACTTATATGATGCAGCTGTAGATTTAGGATGTAATCCAATAGAAGCAGTTGTAAAAGTAATTATTCCAGCAATCCGAATATCGATTATTAGTGGAGCATTGATTGCTTTTACCATGAGTATAGATGATTTTGTCATTAGTTATTTTACAACGGGGAATGGATTTTCAAATTTTAGTATTTGGATTTACTCTAGACTAGGAAGAAGGTCATTCTCACCAAGTGCGTATGCATACAACACGATTATTACATTTGGAACTTTATTCGTGTTGATAATAATAAATTTAAGAAACTTGAGGAAGAAAAAATGAAAAAAGTATTATTAGTAGTATCTTTATTGTTGTTAGTAGGAACAGCAGGGTGTCAAAGTGAGAAAGAAACTTTGTATTTATTAAACTGGGGTGAGTACATCAATGAAGAAGTAGTGGAAGCTTTCGAAGAAGAGTATAACGTAAACGTAGTTATTGATGTAGCAGATTCAAATGAATCAATGTACGAAAGAATTAAATCAGGAAATACAGCCTATGATGTAGCTGTACCAAGTGACTATATGATTGAAAAACTAATGAGCGAAAACTTGTTAGTTGAATTAGATTTTGATTCATTTGAGAACAGTCCTGAAGTGTTTAATATTGTTACAGAAACATTAGAAGCATCTACAATTGAAGATTATGCATCTGCATACTTCTTTGGATCAATCGGAATTATGTACAACTTAGAGTATAAAGATATTGTGGAAGAACATGGATTTGCTGTATTCTTTGAAGATGTATTACCAGCAGATGCAAAAGTAGGTATGTACAACTCATCAAGAGATGCGATCGCAGCAGCGCTTCTTTATTTAGGATATGACGTAAATACAACAAATGAAGTTGAGTTAGCTGAGGCGGAAGCTGCATTAACTAATATGGACTATGCAATTTGGGGTGACGATAACTTAAAAAAAGAAATCGGAGCTGGTAACTTAGATGTTGCATTAACATATTCAGGAGATTTCTTTGACGAATTCTATATAGTATTAGAAGAAGAAAGCGAACAAACATTTGACTTTTATTCACCGATGTCAAATAACTTATGGGTAGATGCATTTGTCGTTCCAACTACATCTGAAAATGTAGAACTAGCACATCAATTTATTGATTTCTTTAGAAATGCTGACAATGCGTTATGGAATGTTGAGTACGTAGGATATGCTTCTCCTATTAAAGGTGTATATGATGAAATGTTAGCAGATAGCGAATGGGATGATATTACAATGCATCCAGCATATTTAGAAACATTTATCTCTGAAGACTTTGAAGGTCAGGTATATAGAGATTTAGGAAATGAACTATACGAAGAGTATGAAGCTATTCTAAATAGAGCAAAAAGCAAATAAGATGAAACCACTCATATGAGTGGTTTTTTTGTTATAATAAACATAACAAAAAAAGAAGAGAGTGGTTAGATGAAGAAAGTAGCAGCGTTTTTTGATATCGATGGAACAATTTATCGTGAAGGTCTTATCACAGAGTTATTTAAAAAATTAATCACGCATGAACTTGTTTCTGATAGTGAGTGGGTTGATAAAGTACAACCTGCATATTTAAAGTGGAACAAAAGACAAGGATATTATGATGATTATTTGGACAGAATGATTGAAATTTATATTGATACGATTAGAGGAATCAGACAAGACCACATTACACATATCGCTGATAAGGTAATTGAGCAAAAAGGCGATAGAGTATACCGTTTTACAAGAGATGAAATCAAAAGACATAAGGAAGTTGGTAATCTTGTAATAGCTGTCTCAGGGTCTCCAGAAGAACTGGTTTCTAGAATGTCCGATAAATATGATTTTGATGATCATAGAGGAACTGTTTATGTTTTAGATGAGGAAAACAAGTATACTGGTGAACTGATACCGATGTGGGACCGCGATTCTAAACATAAGGCGATATTGCAGTTAGCAGAAGAATATCAATTAGATTTAAATGAATGTTATGCGTACGGGGATACAACTGGAGATTTAGTAATGTTAAAACTAGTTGGCCATCCGTTTGCGATTAATCCTACTGCATCTTTGATTAAAGCTGTAAAAGAAGATGAGGAGTTAGCTGAAAAGATAACTATCATCGTAGAAAGAAAAGATATGATTTATCAAATACCACTTGATTTAATCGACGTAAAAAAATAGGAGAAGAGCATGAATATTTTAGTGTATGTGTTTATTACTGTAATGTTTATTTTTAACACGGTGTTATCAATTTTAAATTATAAAAATAGATTGGCACCAATCCCAGAAGTAGTTAGTGATATTTATAATAAGGAAGAATACGATAAATGGTTAGAATATCGTATGGAAAACCACCGTTTTGGTATGATAAAAAGAGTGTTTGATTTTGCATTATTTATTGGATTGTTAGCATTTGGCTTTTTCCCATGGTTAGCGAATCAATTTCAGTACTCAGAAGCAATTAATATATTGTTATTTTTCTTAGTGTATTATATGATAACTTTTATCACTTCAGCACCATTTAGTTATTACAATACATTCAGTATTGAAGAACGATTTGGATTTAATAAAACAACAAAGAAAACATTTTTCTTAGATAAAATTAAAAGTACATTGTTAACATTTGTTTTTGGTGGAGGTTTAATTTATTTATTGTTTACTCTATATAATGAAACAACGAACTTTATTTTGTATGCATGGATTGCGATGATTGTAATTATTTTACTAGTTAATGTACTGTATACATCGGTCATTGTACCATTGTTTAACAAACTGACACCTTTAGAGGATGGGGAGTTAAAAGAAAAGATTACAGCTGTAGCAACTGCATGTGGATTCAAACTAAACAACATCTTCATTATGGATGCATCTAGAAGATCATCTAGACTTAATGCTTATTTTAGTGGGATTGGCAAAACGAAAAAAATCGTTCTGTATGATACTTTAGTAGAAAAAATGTCAGTGGATGAAATTGTGGCCGTTTTGGCACATGAAATTGGACACAACGTAAAACGTCATGTTCCAATAAACTTCTTGTTATCTATTGTGAATATTTCGATATTACTATTTGTTTTACAGTATGCATTAACAGACGTGTTTAGTACGGCATTTGGGTTTAGTGCTAGTCACTTTGGATTTGGTATCATAATATTTAGTGTATTAATGGAACCTATTAGTGTGTTTGTTGGTTTAATTACCTCAAATCTATCTCGTAAATTCGAATATCAAGCAGATGCATATGCAAAAGACCAAACATCAAGTGCAGCGATGATTGGTGCCTTAAAAGTGTTAGGAAAAGAAAATTTCTCTAATCTTACTCCACATCCGGCCGTTGTGAAGTTAACATATTCGCATCCTACATTGAAAGATAGAATAGAAGCATTGTTATAGGAGGGTATATGGATTCAAACGCAAGATTAGTAGTACAAAAAAGAATAGAACGTACGATTGCTAAATTAAACAAAAATCGTATGAAGGCATATTATGTTGAAAAAATGGAAGACGTACTGGGTTTATTAGATAAAATAATATCTAATAATGAGGAAGTTTCAGTTGGTGGATCAATGTCACTGTTTGAGTCCGGTGTAATTGAGTATTTAAGAAATAGAGATATTAATTTCTTAGATCGTTATCAAGAAGGTCTTACAAAAGAGGATATTGGAGAAATCTATAAAAAGAGTTATTTTTGCGATCACTATCTAACTAGTTCTAACGCAGTTACAGAAAATGGTGAACTTTATAATATTGATGGAACTGGAAATAGAGTTTCAGCGATGATTTATGGACCTAAATCTGTCATTGTGGTTGTGGGGTTTAATAAAATTGTTAAAAACCTACATGATGCGAATACAAGATTAAGAGAAGTAGCATCCCCTGCAAATGCAATTAGGTTATCTAGAAATACACCTTGTGTGACTACTGGAGTATGTTCAGATTGTAACAGTCCAGAAAGAATTTGCTCTAGTTATGTTGTATTATCTAGACAACAAGTTGAAAATAGAATCAAGGTTATTATTGTAGGAGAAGAGTTAGGATACTAAGGACATTTATTGTCCTTTTTTCTTTTTCTTGTCCAATCGGACAAGATGGAAACACCGTACTTTATTCTAAAAGCCAAAGTTAAAATTAGGTGCTTGAAACACCTTTTTTTTATTCATTTATGGTGTTAAAATCATTTCGGTTAAGGGAATTATAAGGTATGGAGGAACTACACATGAATGCATTATTATTAAGTGCACACGCAGAGGCAACAACAGTTTTATTAGATTTAGGATTGATCTTATTATTTGGGATTTTATTTGGTCAATTAGCAGAAAGATTTAAAATCCCTGCAGTTACAGGTTATCTTGTAGCGGGACTTGTATTAGGTCCAATCACACATTTAGTATCATTAGAATCATTACATTCATATAAATACATTGGAGATATCGCGTTAGGGTTTATCGCGTTCCAAGTAGGGAATGAATTATGGTTTGGTAAACTAAAAAAATCAGGAATGAAAATTGCAATCATCACGATTATTCAAGCATTAGGGACAACAGGGATTGTAACAGTAGCGTTATTACCATTTGTTGACTTACCTGTTGCGATGGTACTTGGAGCAATTGCGGCAGCAACTGCACCAGCACCAATTATGATGATTGTTAAAAAGTATAGAACAAAAGGTGAATTAACGGATACGATTTTACCAGTTGTTGGATTAGATGACGCAGTAGGAGTTATCATGTACGGTATTTTATTATCTATTGCAATTAGTTTAAGTGGTAATAGTACTGAAGGATTAACTGCTTGGCAAATGATCTCAGGTCCGGCAATTGAAATTGGGTTAAGTATAGTTATTGGGCTTGTAGTAGGTCTTGCCGGAGGATGGGCGATTCGTACTTGCGAAATCAACGGTGAACGTCACGAGAAAAACTTAGGGGTTATTTCAATCTCTGTATTCTTGACAGTTGGAGCAGCGTTGTTCTTCGGAGCATCTCCAATTTTAGCTCCAATGATTGCAGGGACAGTCGTTACGAATATGATTTGTAAAGAAGCGTACAGATTTGAAGAGGAAACAATCAGAGGGTTCATTCCTCCACTAATGGTAGTGTTCTTCACTGTAGCAGGAGCTCAATTAGACTTTGCGGTATTATCTACGGTAGGTATTGTTGGAGTTGTTTATATTGTATTTAGAGCTGTTGGAAAAATAGCTGGATCTTACGTAGGTGCTAGAGTGACTAAAGCTGGCAAAAATGTAAGAAAATATTTAGGATTAAGTTTGTTACCACAATCAGGTGTGGCAATTGGGTTAAGTGTAAGTGCATATGCAGCGTTTGCAACTGTAAACATGGAATATGCAGCAATTGTTAAAAACATTATCTTAGCATCAGTATTAGTATTTGCGTTAACTGGACCGGTATTAGTTAAAATAGCGTTCTGGAAAACAGGAGAAATTACTGAGGATCCAAGCGGTAAATCAGGAAACTTATCCTTACAAGGAGAGTAATATGGAAAAGTATAAATATGTGTCAAAGTTAACAGATGAATATCTACATGGTACATTGGTTCGTATGGAGATGGATTATGAAGATGGTTCAGATGTAGTGGTATCAATTTCATATAAAGATGATCATGAAACAAACATTGATTACAGAATGAAGTTTGAGAATCTATCGGATGTACATTTCTTATCTCACAAAGGTAGAGATAGTTATGGGAAATTTGCATTAAGTAGAGATGTGAACTTTGAATCAGCTTTAAAAGATTACTTAGTAAAAGCATAAGACGAAAAATAGCTATTTGTGAATTTGCAGGATGAAAGCACAAAAATCTCTTGATTCCTATTCGAAAATCTTTTATTCTGCAAATTACTGTGCTATTATAACTTCGTCTTTTTTTGGGCATTTGCCCCGAAAAAAAGAAATTATAACTTCATATAATCTCAATAATAGGGCATACTATAAAGAGGGACAAGAGGTGGAACTATGGTTGGTCTTAGTAAAGAGATAACAATGGATATGGCAGTGAACTTATCCAAGTTATTTAAACATAATGTAAACTTAATAAACCGTAAAGGAATCATTGTAGGATCTGGTAATGAATCTTTGATTGGAAAGTATCATAAGTATGCGCATTCCATTGTCAAGGGAGAAGAAAAACAATATATTATTCATGAATCAACAGGAGAAGTGGAAAAAGGAATCCACGTACCACTCCTTAATAATGGTAATATCATTGGGGTAGCAGAAATCAACGGTGAACCTGAAGCGGTAGATACGTTTAGTACTATATTAAAAGTGAGTGCTGAATCTTTAATTCAGCAAAAACTAATTGAAAGCAAAAAGAATACAGTTAAGATATACGAACGAGAAGTTGTATTAGATATCCTTTATAACTTAGAAAGTGGAGAGGATGTTGAAAAAAGATTAGACATTATTGGATTTATTCCAAAGCAATTTAACTTGTTAGTCAAAGTAGAATATGATTACAAAACAGCAAAAATTATCTTTAATGGTATTGATTATATTAAAGCTGAAGAAAATGAGGAAACATTTTTTGTTCTAACAGCTTTTGACGAAGAAATTCTTACTGATGTCAGACAACGATTGGAAGATGAAAAAGTCAACTCGATTGTATCTGAAGTGGTGCCGTTTGAATTTTTAAAAGATGAATTTCAGATCATCAAATTCATAGAGCAACATCATAAGGATGATCAAGTAGTATTCTATACTAAGGATTATAAGATTCAAGCATTCCTAGATACAGTCGATTATAAAAAATACGATTTTTATGAGGCAAGGAATATATTGAACTATCAATACTTAATTGAAACGTTTAATGCTTACTTAGAAAATAATTTATCACTGATTCACACAGCTGAGAAGTTGTTTATTCATATTAATACGTTAAAATATAGACTCAAACGAATAGAGGAGATGACTGGTTGTTGTCTACATAATGTAGATGATATCCTAAGAATTCGATTATCAATACTGGCATTACAACATAAAAATGATTAAAATACCTTCAAAAAAGGTATTTTTTTTGCGAAAAACTTAGCACACTTGTTGACAGAGTGCTAAAAAGTGATATAATGATATTGTAATTGGCACTAACTACTAAAGAGTGCTAAAAAATATTTAGGAGGTATACTATGTATCCAACAAAAAAAACTTATTATAGACCCTCAACAGATGTTTTCAGTCTGATGGATGAATTTTTTAACAATGACACAGTTCGCGCAAACTTTAAGGTAAATGTAAAAGAGAATGAAAATGAATTTGGTGTAGAAGCAGTATTACCAGGTTTTAAAAAAGAAGACATTGAAATTAAATACAATGATAATTATTTGACTATTTCCGTAAAAAAAGTTGAAGAAAGCGAAGAAGAAACTGAAAAATACATTCATCGCGAAACAAGTAATGTTTCAATGACTAGAAAAGTTTACTTAAAAGGAATTGATCAGGAAAAAATCACTGCTAAATTAGTGGACGGTATTCTTCAAGTTGTAGTACCTAAAGCTGAAGTGGCAAAACCAATAGAAATCACTGTTGAGTAGGAAGCGTGTTAAACGCTTCTTTTTTTATGTTACAATAAATAAAAGGAGTGATTGAATGTCGTTTGAAAGAATAATAATTGCTGTCATAGGTGGGATAGTGTTGTTGACTGGTATTTTTAATATTTCATTAAGAAAAGACCGTTGGTTATACAGAGTTATAGGTGAAACTGGATATAGAATCTTAATGATTGTAATAGGTGCAGTGTTTTTATTTTTAGCGTTATTTACGAATTATTTTGCGTAAAGAAGTCCAAAAGGACTTTTTTCTTTACGATTGATACCATTTTTATACACTATCTAGTACAATAAAAAGAGGGGTATATACATGAATATACAAAAACTAAAACAGCTAGAGAAAGGTTTTTTATATATGTATCCTAAAGGTTTTAAAACAGAGACACTAAAAGAAGTTTCTAAAAAACATAAATTAGGTAAAACGTCAGACTTTTTTAAAATGGCTTGTTCAAAAGAAGCGATTGAAAGTGGATTAGATTCGATTGATGATATCGTAAAGGCAGTCACAAGATCTTCTATGGTATCTGTTTTTGAAAAAGTGAAATTTAAAGACATGATTAAAGGAATCTCGAAAGATGAAAAATTTGAGTTTCTAGATGCACTTTATGAGAATCTATATGGAAACGAAGAAGAGGGATTTAAGTCTCTTGTATCATTTTTATCAAAATACAAAATGGCCAAGTGGCCAATTGTGACATGTTTTAGAGCATATTTAAATATGGATTACGATGTGTTCTTAAAGCCAACGACAGTAAAAAAAGTAGTTAATTATTTAGAGTTGGATTTAGTTTATAGTCCCACTCCATCGTTTTCGTTTTATACAAAGTATAGAGATTGCATCTTAAAGATGAAATCTAGAGTATCTAAAGACCTACAAGTAAACAACCCAGCATTCTCTGGGTTCTTGATGATGACTATAAACTAAAAAAAAAGAGTAATCATCGTGGGGGATGCGTACTCGATTTTTTGAGCTCTCGCTCTAGCCTTTTATGATCCTTTTTCTATATTTAAGAGTCGGGAATTACTCTAAACATAACTCATCTGATTGACTACCCAAATAATCGTTTAAGATATTTTTTGTAGTCTTGTGTAAATCTTTGTTGTAAACATATCTGTCATTTAGGATTTCATCGATGGTATCTTCGTACCAACTAATTAGTTTTTTAAGAACTGTTTGCTCTAACTCTATATCTTTAGTAGCAACTGCAGTTTCTAATACTTTTAAGTAACCCATTACAAATGGATCTCTCGTGTAAGATTCGATAGTACCTGTAATACCGTTTAACTCTACTAAGAATTCTAGTCTATTCATTAGAATGTTAATGCCTCGGCTAAATCATCATCATCGAAATCTTCTGAGATTGTTGCGAAACCTAAATGTTTTGTATTTGTAGTTTGACTAAGTCCTAAGCCACCAAACGTAATTAATGATATTGTTAATAAGACGATTAATAATTTTTTCATAATATAAATTCTCCTCTCGTATATGAATATAATAAACTAATTCGAAATATATGAGTAGGACCGTATGGTCTCATCTTTTGAAAGGGGTGTGCAAGTTTGGATACAAGAAGTTTAATGAACTATATTGAGTTCATCAGAGTAGGAAGAAACATATCGCAAGAAGAATTAGCTGAGGGTATTGTAGCTAGGCGTTCTTATTCAAGATATCTAAATGAAGATAGAATGGTTTCATTAGAAATAGTAGAAAAATTTGCGCAAAAACTTGGAATTGATACCAAAACTCTTTTGTTTGAATATGAGAAGGAACAGATTAAGCAATTGGATAAAATTAAAAGATATTACAATTTAGTTGTTAGAAGAGATTTTGAAAAAGCGCAACAAGTGGAAAATGAAATCAAAAAAGAAGTCTTAATCAGTGATGAAAGTGAAATTCATTTTAGACTGGGAATGTATGTAAGGGGCTTGTACCAAAGGAGATTAGCACAACCTGAATTTTTACGATTAGTTGCAGGGTTAATTAATTATCCTGATATCTTAAATCAAAATGTCATTACTGGTATGGAAGCTACTGTCATGGGAGTTATTCAGGAGTATTCGGAACAAGAAAGAAAACAAATTATATTAAAACTGGAATCATACATAGTTAATGAAGGTGGACAGGTGTCTAGATCGAACTATCAATCGCGTCTAAATTTGGCTTTTATGGTTGCCAAGTACTATGGTAGAGAAAAAGAGTTTGAAAAGGTTATAAATATCACAGATATAGCAATAGATATCTGCAATACACATAAATCATATTTTATGTTAGAGTTTTTAACTTACTATAAAGCTCTAGCAATGTATAGATCAGGGATGGATCCTGAGTATAGAGAGCCCTTAATGACATGTGCCTCAACTATTTTACTAAGAAATGAAGAAGCTCAGTTAAAAAGATTTGAAGGGTATTTTTCTAAAGACCTGGGTATTAATCTTCAGGATTTTGTGAATGAGTTTTTAGAGAACCGAAAGAAGTGATTTTATGTGCGGAAGATTTAGTTTAATTAAAGCGATAGAAGAAGTGTATGATTATTTGTTTGATCAATTTGATATAGATGAAATAACTGAATTTGATTTGCCAAGATATAATGTTGCTCCTGGTCAAAAGATAATTTGCATTATCAATGATGGTTTACGTTACAGAGTAGGAGAGATCAAGTGGGGGTTTGTACCCAGTTTTTCAACAGATGAAAATATTGGATACAAGATGATAAACGCTAGGGGTGAGTCAATTAATCAAAAGGTTTCTTTTAAAGATTCCTTCAAAAATAAAAGGTGTCTAATTCTTGCAGATGGTTATTACGAATGGAGAGACAAGAAACCTTACAGAATTAAAATACGTGATAAAGAGTTATTTGTCATGGCTGGAATATATGATAGATTAGTCAGAAGAGATGGAAGTAAATTATTTACATGTGCAATATTAACAACTAATGCAAGTGAGATATTAAGCGATATACATGAAAGGATGCCTGTTATCTTAACAGAAAAAGAAGGTAAGGTATGGTTAGACAAGAATTCTAGCATGGACTTATTGAAGTCCTTGATAAATCCGTTTGATGATCAACAAATTGAATTTTACAGAGTTTCTGATTATGTTAATAAGGTAGCAAACCAGTCTAAAGAATGTATTAAGCCTATAGAGTAAATAAAAAATAGTCCAAAAGACTATTTTTTTTATTTTAATGCTTCAATTAACTCGGCCTTTTTAAGTTTCGAGTATCCAGCAATTCCTTTTTCCTTGGCCAATGCTTTTAATTCAGCTACTGTCAAAGTAGTTAAATCCTTTGATTCTTCTTTCGGTTCTTCAACTAGAGTTTCCTCAACTACGACTTCCTCTTTCACCTCAGGAGCTTGTTGAACTGGTGTTTCTTGCTTCTTTTTCTTAAACCAATTAAATAATCCCATAACGCACCTCCATTTTAATTATATATGAACCGTTAGTAATTTATCAAGAAATTGAAGTTCACCTTTTCACACATAGTGCAAATGTATTGTATAATAAAGTGAGGTGAGGTTATGAAGTTAAATAATGGTCAAGAAATTAACCAAATAGCATTAGGGACATTCCGTTCCCAAAAAGATGATGCATACAAGTCAGTATTATATGCATTAAAAGCAGGATATAGACATATTGATACTGCGTCAATTTATGGTAATGAAGAAGAAGTAGGAAGAGCAATTAAAGATAGTGATGTACCAAGAGAAGAGATTTTTGTCACTACTAAAATCTGGAACTCAGATCAAGGTTACGAAGAAGCGAAAAATGCTTTTCAAAAGTCTTTAGATAGACTAGGAATGGCATATGTAGACATGTTGCTTATTCACTGGCCGAAGTCATATGAAAAAACTAGAGCTACATGGAAAGCTATGGAGGAATTATATGATAAAGGTCTAGTAAAGGCGATTGGAGTATCAAACTTCAAAATTCATGATATCGAAAATTTATTAGAAGTAGCGAAAGTTACACCTGCAGTAAATCAAATTGAATGTCACATCGGATTACAAAATCATAGAATAAAAGAGTATATGGATCAACACGGTATGTTGATTGAAGCGTATGCTCCATTAATGAGCAACAATATTAAAATGTTACTAGAAAACGAAGATATGCAGAAGATTGCGGATAAACATAGTGCAACTATTCCTCAAATTGCAATAGCATGGTTATTACAAAGAGGAATCATTGTATTACCGAAATCAGTGAAAGAAGAAAGAGTTATTTCTAATTTTAAGGCAACTGAGTATACACTAGATGATGAAGATATGGCAATAATCAGAAAAATGAATAATGCTCAGCGTTTATTCCCTGATTCTGATAACATCGATTTTTAGAAAGTGGATATAGTATTAAACAGAAAGAGGTTATCTGACCTCTTTTTACTAGAAATGTGTGGCTAGTTATTAGAAAACGCTTTAATTGCTAATAGTTGTTCGTTACAATGAGATTAGTGTTGTAACAAAAAATTATTATGGGAGGATTTATGGAAAAACAGATTGAACAACATAAAAACAGTTTTTGGACAAAGGCAGCATATGGCTCAGGTGATATGTATGCTGGTGGAGGATTCCTAATTGTAGGACTGTTGTATTTGAACTTTTTGACTGACATTGTGGGTCTGAGTGGTAAATTAGCAGGTCTTATATTTTTACTAGGAGAAATATGGGATGCATTCACAGATCCGTTAATGGGATATATCTCAGACAGAACGAAATCTAGATTTGGTAGAAGAAGAGTTTATTTTTTAATTGGAATATTCCCTATCTTCTTTAGTTTTGCTCTTATCTGGTTTAACTTTCAAAGTGGAAATACGTGGTTAACATTTGCTTTCCATGCATTTGCATACTTATTATTTAATACAGTGTTTACGATGGTGATGGTACCATATAACGCATTGTTACCTAATATGGTGAAAAAATACCATGAAAGAACAGAGTACAATGTGTTTAGATTTACATTCTCAGCATTAAGTGCTATTTTATCGGGTGTATTTCCTATGTTAATTATCAATAATTTTGAATCATCGACAACAGGATATTTAGCTATGGGTATTATTTTTGGTTTATTATATGCTATTCCTTGGATTTTTGTGTTCAAGAAAACGTGGGAACTACCAGTGGAAGAAGAATTAGTAAAGGGTCCTGCGATGAAGGTTGTATTTGCAGAGTTTAAACAAGCGTTCAAAAATAGAGCGTTTAGAAGACATTCAAGTTTCTTTGTAGCAACGCAAACAGCTACAGATTTCTTAATGGCTTTATTCCTTTATTATCTAACATGGTATTTAGGAAGAAAGCCGGAGTTTTCAGCAATTATGGGTGTGCTACTAGTGACTCAATTAATCATGATGAGTATTCATGGTAAAGTTGCAAAAAGATTTGGAAAAACTACACCTTTGAAGGTTGGAATTTGTTTTTGGATAGTTGGAGTTGCATTAGCATACTTTATCACAAAGGATAGTCCAAACTACATGATTTATCTAGTTGCTGCATTAGCTGGAATGGGTACAAGTGCTTCAACGTTTGTCCCTTGGAGCATATTGCCTGAAGTCTCAGATGTCGATGAATTAATAACTGGTAAAAGACGTGAAGGTGTTTACGCAGGAATGTCTACATTAATTCGTAAAATTGCCAATGCAGTTACGGTACAGTTTATCGGGATTTATTTAGATGTTATTGGATATGTAGGTACAGCCGAAACACAAACAGTAACCGCAACTAACGGGATAAAACAACTTTTCGTTATAGGTCCATTTGTATTTACAATTCTAGGGTTTATTCTTGTTTCACGATACAACATGACAAAAGAACGTCATGAAATATTGATGGAAGAGATTGAATCAAGAAAAGCAGGTAAAGGTAAAACTTCAGACCCTGCAATAATTGATATCTTAGAAGATTTATCAGGTGTATCCTTAGAAGAACAATCTTCGTTCGAATAAAAAAACTCTGCTTCAGCAGAGTTTTTATTTGAATGTTTCTCTAAGTCCTGTTTCTTCACCACGTCTGATACGTCCGATGTTTTCCCAGTGTTTATATACTGAAAGCGCTGGAATGATCAGTGACACTAATACAAATGTTGTGTCATATAAATAAATGTTTCCAATGATGAAGAATAACATCATTAATAATGTACCGTATGTAATGTAGTCTGTTATGATTGTTGCAAATACAATAGTAAGACCTAGAATAAATCCGTATAAAGGATTTAATGCAAAAGCTAACCCTACAAAGCAAGCAGTTCCTTTTCCACCTCTAAATTTATGAATGATAGGATAGATGTGACCAATGATCACTGCGATACCCATCATTAATAATTCTAAATCAGTAAATCCTAATAGTTTCAAAGTAAAGACAGGTACAAAAGCTTTTGAAATGTCTAAAATCCCAGTGAGAATACCATATCTCCAACCCATCTTTATGGTTATATTAGATGCGCCAGGATTTTTGCTACCAACTTCTCTTATGTCGATGTTCTTAAGTTTGCTAATAAAATGTGCACTGTTTATACTACCGACTAAATAGCCGATAAATAAAATTAAATATATCATAATTGCCCCCCGTTACTTCATTATATATGAATAGAACTTTTTAAGATAGATTGACATTTTTGTTTGTTATGTAATAATTTATTTAGAAAAGAGGTAGAATATGGAAAATGTGAAGAAAAAACTAGAAGAGTTAAAACCAAAACGTATTTTGGATATCGGGACGGGTGCCGGTAATTTTATCTACGAATTGAATGGTTTGTATGAATGTGAATATGTGGGTGTAGACACATCTGAAAGAGCGATTCAAATGGCAAAAGAGAATTTTAAAGAAATGGATCATATTTCGTTTGATGTAGTGGAAGAAAACAACGTACCTTATGAGGATGCTTCATTTGATATTGTTTGTTTATCAAATACGATTCATCACTTATCTGAAGTAGACTCAACATTTGCAGAGATGAAGCGTCTTGCAAAAAAAGGTGGGTATTTATTATTTAATGAAATGCAGTCAGACCAACTTACTGCTCCACAAAAGAGTCATATGTATGTACATCATTTTGCGGCCAAGGTAGATAGACTGTTTGGTGTGGAACATAAAGATACGTTTAAAAGAGATGATATTGTTCAGTTATTACAACAATACGGTCCAGTAGAATTGGTTGAGGTAGACTTCGCAAGACAAGACGAGATGTCGGAAGAAGAGTTTAACTGGTTTAAAAACACAATCGAGAAGATTGCTGGAAGAGCAAAAGACTTACCAGAATTTGAAGAACTTCAAAAAGAAGGATCTGAAATTTTAGATTATATTGAAAAGAATGGTTATGACCGTGCAACTACTGTTATTGCATTTGTTCAAAACCAATAAGTTGCCGAGAGGCGACTTTTTCATTGGGAGGGTTTGATTTTTATGTTAGATTTGTGTACACCATTTTTAGGAAGTGTTGAGGGTGTTCCAAACTTTACAGATTGGAAAGCGTATTACAAAGAGTTAGAACTTTATAATAAATGTACCGAGGATTATATCGAGGAAGGTTATGATATAAAAGAAATTGTCAATTCAAAAGTGTTTGTATACAGTGAAGCTGAAATAGATAGAATGTATAAAACAATTGAAATAATTAAAAGAAAGTATCCTTCGATTCAAAAATCTCTTTGTGAGTTATTTGAAGATGCTTCATTGGATGTAGAAGTTGTTATATATCACGGATTAGGAAACGGGGCAGGCTGGGCTGATTCTTATGGTGAGAAAAAGGCTATACTACTGGGGGTAGAAAAAATTGTAGAACTAGGATGGGATTCAGAAGAAAAACTAACTAGTTTAATGGCGCATGAGTTTGCGCACCTTGCACATGAAAAAATGCGAGGACATAACTTAATGATCTATGAGGGTAGAGAAGGGGACATCTTCAGAATGTATATTGAAGGATACGCTACTTATTTTGAAGATAATTTTTTCAGTAGAACTATCACGATGCCTGAGTGGGTGAAAAGTTGTAAGGAATTAGAAAAAGAGTTAAAACTAGCGTACTTAGAGGTATTGAAGGGGAAGAGAGAATCAAAGCACTTTTATGGCGATTGGTTTACAACATTCGATATACCGGACACTGGGTATTTCTTAGGATTGCAGTTTGTAAAGACGATGTTAGACAAATATTCATATATAGATATCGGAAGGTTAACTTTTGAAGAAATAGAGGATTATTTAATCTCTTATTTAGAAAGTTAGGGCAACCTTCCTTTCTTTCGCTTATATCGTTTGACTTTCAAAATAATAAAATGAGACACTGAAAAAAAGGAGGTTCGGTATGAAGTTTGTCAAAATTTTATTTAGCTCCTTAGTATTACTATTAGTTGGTTGTGAAGAATTGGGTATAACAGTTGAAGATGTAGAGAGAGTCGCGGATGATGTTGATATACCAGAATATAATGTAGAGATAATGGGTTTGGATCCTATTAGCCTTCAAGTTGGAGAAGTATATGATTTAGAAAAAGGAGTCTCTGTTGAAGGGGTATATGAGTTTGAATTAATTGTTACAGATGATATTAATTTAAAAATTCCTGGTACATATAGTGCTAGGTATAGAGTCTTAGTGGGTAATGTGGTTATTTATGAGCAAACTAGAGAAGTGAAGGTGCAGGACACACCTGTTCATAATGTATATATAAAAGGACTAGACCCAATCAAGATTTACGTTGGTGATGAAATTAACCTAGAAGAAGGTGTATTTGTTGAAGGTGTAGAAGAGTATGAATTAAAAATTGATTCTAACCATGATACAAAACGCCCTGGTGGGTATGTAGCTAGATACATGGTTTTGGTTGATGGTGAAGTTGTACATGAAGCTAAAAGAGAAATTTATGTTATAGATGCCGAAACTGAATTAGACATATACATTAAAGGTGTTTTACCAATTGAAGTTACAGTAGGAACGGAAATAGATCTTGAATCAGGAGTAGAAGTGGTTGGAATTGACCTATATGAGTTGAGAATTAGTTCAAACCACGATACAAAAAGACCGGGTAGATATGTTGCTACTTATATGGTTGTTGTCGAAGAAGAAATTCTTTATAAGGTAGAACGTGAAATCATTATTACGCAAGATGTTATAGAGTATATGATTCACATCATTGGAAGTGAGTTTGATAAAGCTCGATTATGTGATGGTATTGATGATGATTGTGATGGTTTAGCAGATGATGATCTTCAAAAAGAAGGGTTGATATTTGCCGCAGTTGGAGATATTAAAGTTCCTATCTTTATTGTAGAAGAACATCATATAGTGAATCCTGATACAATGCGTTTTTATAATCAGAGAAAATTTAGCGAACAAGAATTAAATGCAATTGAGATTGCAGGGGACTTGTACACAATGCATTATGCTATAGAAGTCAATCCACTAGCTACTGGTGGAGTTGTTGATATGATTTCCTCTTTAGTAGATGTAACGGAAGAACAGCTGAGCGCATTTGCTGTAATTCAATCGTTACACTTGGAAGCTGTACAAGAAGTGTTAAATCTTTACTATCCTGAAATTGGAGATGAAGTCCTTGTATGCTTCCAAGAGGAAAATCTAACAAGAATATCGCTTGTTATGGATACTTCTACTATGAAAGCAAAAGAAAAAGCAAATAAAACAAAGTGTTCAAGTAATCTAAGAACCTATTTAGACGATGATTCTGATGGTGATGGATTAGAAGATGCATATGTATTGGATCAGTTAAGAAACACACATGCTGATTTTAGAACAGATAGTTTCTTTGATATTTCATACGATGTATTTGAAGAAACACTTGGTAGACCACTAACAGTAAAGGAAAAAGTTAGTTTAGGCGGGTTGGATAACGATTGTAACGGATATTGTGAGTCAGATCCTTATGAAGTATTATTAGGAAGATTTTATTCACCAGAATTTGATAAAGCTTTAGAGTTTTTAGATTTAAGCGAATTTATTCAAGGCGAATATGCTTCTGAATATAATGAGGTGGAAATCAAACCTATTCGAATTGAAATGGCTGCTTATAGAGCAATTGTTCTTTTGGAACATGAATTAGGTATGCGATTTACAGATGAAGAAGTTGAAACACTACACACAAGAGCTGTGACAAAATTTAAAGCCGGTGCTGATTTATCTTCTAAAGTAAATTTAAGAGGGTCAGACATAATAGAAGATCCAGATGATACAGATTCTGACTTTATTCATGAGTTGTACAACGGTAAAAATATTAGAAAAAATATTACTACTTTAGCGTTAAGAGTATACGGGCCAGGTGATGCACACTTCGGTTCTATTACATTTGAACTTGGTAGAGACATAACGGATACAGAAATATTGGCAATGTTCTCGATGAGAAATGTACATATGACATATTACAATATGGGTGGTGTGAACTTCCTAGATGCATCTATTGATGAAATACTAGCGACTACAAGATTAAGTTTGACAGATGAACAGAAGGGGTTGTTATCTTTATTCCAAACAACTCTTCAAGCACAAGATTATAACTCATCTCGATCAAATACAGATGGCTAAGATGAACCTGACAATTTGTCAGGTTTTCTTTTGAATGCGGTGATGATTTAGTATATAATATAATTGCGTTGAGAGGTGACGGAATGGAAGATTTTAAGAAAATAATTGCTTCAAATTTGAAGGCATTAAGACAAGAAAGAAAACTTAGTTTAGACAGTGTAGCCAAAATGACTGGCGTTAGTAAATCTATGATTTCTCAAATTGAAAAAGGTGAAGTGAATCCTACTATTTCGATTATGTGGAAATTAGCAAATGGATTTAAAGTTTCGTTTTCTAAGTTAATGAGTGAAGAAGACGCAAATGTAGAAGTAGTAAAACCAAGTGAAGAAAAAGTTCTTTATGAAGATGAAGGTAGAGTAAAGTGCTACCCTGTGTTTACATTTGATAGTGAAAGACGTTTCGAGATATTCCAAGTAGTAATTGAAGAAAACGGTGTTGTTGAAAATCCTGGTCATAATACAGGAACTCAAGAGTTTATTACCGTGTTTGAAGGTGTGTTGATTATTGAAACCAATAATCGAAGTTACAGGTTGGAAGCGGGAGAATCTATTCGATTTAGAGCGGATGTAGCACATTATTATTATGTTGAAGAAGAATGTAAGTTTTCACAGGTGGTTTATTATCCAGAATAAAACAAACGGTCTATTCAGACCGTTTTTGTTTATCCTTGTTTTAACTGTTCTAAGTTAGATTTTAAAATGTTAGCAGAGTTTTTCAACTTCGCTGATTCATCTAGAGTTATTTCTAACTTCATAATATGATGAGCTCCATCTTTTGTGATGATGGTTGGTAAACCGATATATACATCATTGATGCCAGTGTATTCACCTTGTGCGTATGTACTAACAGGTAATATACTCCATTCATCATTTAACACTGCGTTTGTAATTCGAACTAAACTCATACCAATTCCCCAGTAAGTCGCTTGTTTTCTTTCAATTATATGATATGCTGCATCTCTTACATCAACATAAATTTTATCTAAATCCTCAAACTCTAATCGGTTATCTTCAATAACTTCTCGAATAGATTTTACACCTACTGTTGCTTTGCTCCATAATACAAATTCACTGTCGCCATGTTCTCCTAAAATATAAGCATGAACATTTCTAGGATCTACATGTAAATATTTACTTAACTCATAACGAAGTCGACCTGTATCTAGAGTAGTACCTGAACCAATTACTTTAGAATGGTGGAAACCAGATTCCTCCCATACTACTTGCGATAATACATCAACTGGATTCGTTGCGATCAAAAAGATTCCTTCAAATCCTGAGGCAACAACAGCCTTCGTGATGGCTTTCATTACTCCAGCGTTTTTCTTTAACAAGTCTAAGCGCGTTTCTCCGTCTTTTTGATTAGCACCAGCTGTAATTACTACCAAGTTTGCATCTTTACAATCTGAATAGTCTCCAGCATATATATTAGTCTTTTTGCTGGCGAATGCTAAACCGTGATTTAAGTCCATTGCTTCACCAATAGCTTTGTCTTTATTTAAGTCAATCAAAACTAGTTCGTCCACAGTACCTTGGTTTACTAATGCGTAAGCATATGCCATACCTACAAAACCAGTACCTACTAAAACTACTTTTTTCTTCATAACTACCTCCTAATTCTTACACTGTAATTATATTCGTTTTAAAGAATATTCGCCATTTATATGAGTTGTGAACACAATGTAAACGTTATATAGTATTCAAAGTATTTACATAGCCGTTTGATATCAATATAATTTATTAAAATATACAGAAAAGGGGAAACATTATGGTTAAAGGATTTCAAATGAAATATGTTGGCGAAAGAAAACATCAACATCTTGATATGATTCCATTAGATTTTGATAACGTAAATAAATTTGTATCCATCTTTAATGCTTGTTACAATAAGTCCTCTATTCAGGTAGATGATGTTCTTTGTAACATAAAGAAGATGCAAGGTTATATTATTTATGATTCTGTAGCAGTGGGTATCATTTGGTTAGAAGGAAACAAAATAAAAAATATCTCTGTTCTACCAGAACATAAAAAAGGATACCTTCAAAAGGCGTTGCTCAAAAGTATTGAGTTAATAGGAGATAATATCTTAACTGTAGTTGATGTACAAGAACAAGATTTATTTCTTAATAATGGCTTTATAATAGAAAAAGAGTTGTAACAATTTGTTGCGACTTTTTGTTATAATCTAGAGGGTGGTAATATGGTGAAAATAAAAAAAACAAATGCGATAAGACTGTTGGACCAAAAAAAGGTGCAATATACCCTTCATGAGTACGATGTATCTGACGGACAACTAGATGGAATAACAGTGGCGCATAAAGTGGGTTTTCCAATAGAAATGGTATATAAGACGTTAGTGTGTCGTTCTCAAAGAGAATACTTTGTTTTTATAGTACCTGTAGCAAAACAGTTAAACTTAAAAAAAGCAGCCAAAGTTGCTGGTGTAAAGAAAGTGGAGATGCTACAACTTAAAGAACTTCTACCTAGAACTGGTTATGTTCATGGAGGGTGCTCTCCAGTTGGGATGAAAAGAAAATATCCTACCTTTATAGATGAATCGGCTGTTCAAAGAGAGGAAGTAGTTTTTAGTGCTGGAGCTATCGGACTTCAGGTAAAAGTCAAAACAGGGTGGTTGGATTCTATAGAGATTCAAATAGGAGATTTGGTGTAAAAAAAAGAGTGCTCGGGAGAGAACACTCTTTTTTTATAGTAATCTTTTATTTTCAGGGAGAATCTATTCGTTTTATGGACTCTTTAGTCTCTTGTTGCCTTGTCGGGATCCGAAGATCCCAGAAAATTTTAAGGGAGGGATTAGCACTTAACCTAACTAAGTGCTAACTACAATAGTATAATAACAAATATTTTTGGCACTTGCAATAGCAAAGTGCTAAAAATGACAAAAAATACACTTTTTTTACATTGTTTTGTATAATTGAATAGATGAAAGAGTGAAAGGAATATATCAAGGAGGTTTTTTATGAAGTTTGCACTATATTTACACATGGATGGAAGAGCTGAAGAATTGATGGATCACTATATTGAAGTATTTGACGGTGAGGAATTATTCAGAATGCATTATACACAGGAAGTTACCGAAGATGAAAATCTGCTTGGAAAGATTTTCCATGCAGAAATGATTTTGGGAGAATTTAGGATATACGTGACAGACTCTAAAGGGAAGGTAGATAATATTTATAATTTAGTGTTTGAAACCGAATCGTTAGAACAAGCTAAGGATGTTTTACATAAATTATCAAAAGGTGGAACGTTGAATCGGGACATGACGCTGATGAGTTATGGTCCAATGATTGGAAGTGTTGTCGATCGTTTTGGGGTAGAGTGGGATATTGTTGTTGATCGAGTACACTTATAGATTTTTAGTTTTGTTATGTTATTATTGAGTGAAAATAATGTTTAGGTATGGAGAGTATAAATGAAAAGAAATTACTATTATGAGAAATCATCAATTACCAAAAATATAGTGGAATTTATAAACTCAAGAGTTGCTTCAGTTTCTGTAGCTACTGTAAATGAGGATGGTTCGCCTAATGTAAGTGTGATGATTCCAAAGATGACTGCAGATGAAAAGTATTTAATTATGGGGTTGGGTAATTCTAACACCAAAAAGAATTTAGAAAAACGAAAAGAAGCAATGTTTTTATTTTACAAATACTGTGCTGACAAAGAAGATAAGTTTGATCGAAATGTGGGTGTAAGATTAAAAACAGTTTTAGAAGAAAATGAAGCATTGAAAAAAAGTTATAATGTACATCATTCAGGGTATTTATTACGTGTAGAAGAAGTGATTCCTTTAGGGTGATATTGTTAACAAATGAGTGAGGGAGATTATTAAATTTTGCTCCTTCATTTTTCTTATTAAATGTTATAATAGGGAGAGGTGAATTTTTATGAAAATAATACAATTCTTACAACAAAGAGTATACTTATTCGCTGTAGTTACAGCGGTATTTTCATTGCTTGCTCTTGCATTTTTGGTGTTTATACCAAATTCTATGATGAACAATCAAACACACGATATTCAACAAAACCTAGTGGTTTTATCGGAGAACCATATCAGTGATCCAGAGATTAAGGAATATTATAATTTATATATATATAAAAATGGTTCAAGTTCATTAGAAACACATAATGGATATATTCAAAATATTAATGAGCAGTTAGATGAACGTTTTATTAATTGGGGACAATTACAATCAACTCCAACAAAACTATATATTACGCAATTTGAAGAACAGGACTTTTTCTTCTATGTTACAGTAGTTGAGGATGAGTATTATGTAGTTACTTATTATAAAATTGAAGAAATAACAACCAGAATCACGTCATTCAAAACATTCTCTGCAGCAATTATTATTGTGCTTTATGTAGCTGTTCTAGTCTTAAGTGCATTGGGTATTAATATGAGATTCATTTTGGACTTAGCATATTATGATCCAAATACAAAATTAAGAACAAAGTACGCGTTAATTACAAGGTTCCACAAAAAAAGAATTGCGGAATATGATTTAAACTATATTATTATTGAAAACTTAAACGATGTACTAAAAGCAGTAGGGCATAAAGACGCAGATGAGTTGCACGTAAACATTGGAGAAACATTTGAAGAGATTTATATGCGTGAAGGGTTATATCAGATTTCTAAAAATAGATTCATGGCGTTAAATGATCATAAAATGGACAATACATTGATTGAGGACATCTTTAATCAAGCAATCCAAGAGCGTATAGGTAAAAACTTCTATCGTTTGAAGTTAAGAATTTTAACAATTAATGAAGAACTAGTTAGTAGAATGGAAACGGAAGAAGTTCTAAAAAGATTTGATTTTGCATACACTTATGTTAGAAATACAAAAGATAAAACATACTTTATTGATGAAAGAATGTTAGAGTTTTATAATGATGCTTCTTACTTCAAGGATAATTTTGAAGAGGCCTTAGAAAAAGGGTGGATTACTAATGTTTATCAGGCGAAGTATAATCCTAAAACTGGAATTCCAGTGTCTTGTGAAGCTTTATCAAGATGGGACAATGGAGTACGTTTAATTTCTCCTAGACATTATATGAGTTTGGCTGAAACGACTGGATTGATTACTGAAGTAGATTTCCACTCATTTGAAAATGCGTGTAGATTATTACAAACATTAGCACATGATGGCTTATTAACAGAAGAGTTTAGGGTTTCAGTTAATTTTTCAACTTTAACATTAAAGAACTTAGATATAAACGTATTACAAAAGATTATTGATGATTATGCAGTATTACCTACAAATATCACGATAGAGTTAAGAAAATCTGTTGTGAACGACATTCAAGAAGTTACAGCATTATTAGAGGATATTTCAAATATGGGTATAACATTGTCGTTAGCGAAATTTAATGCAGGGGACCCTTGTTTAAGTGTGTTACCACTTCTTAATATTTCTGAAATTTGTTTAGATAGAGATGCTATGCCGAACTTTGAGGAAGCAAAAGAAGTAATGGTATATCAATCATTAATTACGGTGGCAAAAAAATTAAAATTAAAAATTAATGCTAAAGGAGTTACTTCAAAAGAACAAGTTGACTTCTTAAAAGCAAAAGTACAATCAGTTCAAGGAGAGTATTATTCAAAACCATTAGATAAAAAAAGGTTTTTAGAACTATTCAAAAAATAAAGGTGAATCATTATGAAGAGAGTGGATTTATTTAACACAGTAGCAGCTATAGTTATACTGATGTTTTCGATCAGTTACTTTCTTTCGAATGAATTAGCTAGAGCATTTACAACACTGGGAGTCAGTTTATTACTTGGGTTCCCAGTGCTGTTCAAATACATTAAAACAAGGAGGTGAAGTATGGAAAGACAAGATTCGATTGCGTTATTAATTGATGGAGAAAATATATCTCCGAAGTACATTGAAGCAATCATTGAAGAGTCCTTAAGTTATGGTCGTTTAAATCATAAACGAGTATATGGTGACTGGAGTAAACAGATTATGTCCAACTGGAAAAAAGTCTGTCTAGAGTATGGTCTAAGCCAAGTTCAACAGTTTAGTTACACGACAAAGAAAAATGTTTCGGACTTTTCGCTGGTTATTGATGCGATGGATATTATGTACAGTGGTAAAGTTGATAGCTTCGTTATCGCTTCTAGTGACAGTGATTTCACAAAGTTAGTCACTAGAATTAAGGAGAACAACCACTTGGTCTATGGTATGGGTGAAAGTAAAACACCAATTGCCTTAGTAAATAGTTGTGAAAATTTCACATATTTAGACAAAGTCGTTAAATCAACAGAAAACGGAAAAAAAGAAGAAGATTCAAGTATTACACCACAAGCTGCATTATTAAATTACTTTTCACAAATTATCCAAAATGAGTCTGATGAAGATGGTTGGGCTTACTGGGGTGTTATTGTTGAAAAAGTAAAGAAAAAGTATCCAGGGTTCCATCCTCGTAACTATGGAAAACAATTGAAAATTGACCAGTTTTTAAAAGATTCAGGTAGTTTTGAATTTAAAACAGAGAAGTCCTCGAGATATGTAAAAACAATAAAGTCTAAAAAGAAATAGAAAGTCTCTATTTCTTTTTTCATTTAGTCACTATGTTATAATAAAGCGAGGTGATTAAATGAAATACACTGTTAATGTATTAATAGAAAAAGATAGAAACAAAGTATTAGAATTAATCCAAGACCCTGCTCATTTTAAAGACTGGATGGAAGGGTTAATTGACTATAACATTATTGAAAAAGGTGAAAATGATATTGGGACAGTCACAGAACTGTTGTTTGAAAAAAATGGGAAGGAAACAAAAATGGTAGAAACTGTTGAATCGAAAGATTTGCCAAATGAAATTGTTACTTCTTATGAACTTGGGAAAGTTTATAATAAATGTACAAACAGATTTTTCGAAGAAGATGGTATGACTAGATATGAAATGGAGACAGAGTTTTCATTTGGCTTTTTTTCTAATCTTTTTATGTGGTTATTTAAAGGTATGTTTTCGAAAGAGACCGAAAAAGGAATGCTTCAGTTTAAAGCATTTGTTGAGAGCGTAGATGAGTAAATATTAATGAGGAAATGTTTCACATTTTCCTCATTTTATTTTGTAGATAAAATTGATATAATTACAATTAGATACAAGGAAAGAGGGATTATATGAAAGGTTTAAGAAGAGCCTTTACTACAGGGATAGCTGCGATACTACCAATCTTTTTAACAGGTTATGTTGTTGTAAGATTGTTTAATATGATAGATTCATGGTTACAACCTACAATTGAGTTGTATCTTGGACAACAGATTACTGGATTAGGATTTTTGATTATTTTAGTTTTAATACCATTAGTTGGAATAGGAACTAATACATTCATCGCTAGAAAAGTAACGGTTGCTATTGATTGGTTATTTACTAGGATTCCATTTATAAAGCAAATTTATATGACGATGAGAGGGTTATCTTCGTTTTCAAGACCAAATGAGCAAAGTTTCAAAAAGGTTGTTATGGTTGAGTTTCCAAGTCCTGGTATCCAATCGATGGGGTTTATTACAAAAGAGCAGATTCGTGACGAGGAAAAGGAAATGGTTAGTGTATTTATTCCAACGACACCAAACCCTACAAATGGATTCTTAATTTTTGTAGAACCAAAAAAGGTAAAAGTGCTGGATTTACCAGTAGAAGAAGGATTACGTTCCATTGTTTCTATGGGTACATTAACACCAAGAATATTAGTAGAAAAAGACGAAGAAAAGTAGAATTATAAATTCTATTTTTTTGATGCATGTTATTTGATTAAAACGCTTTCATATGTTATTTTTTTATTGTAAATAGAGATTTCGGAGGAGATTATGGAAACAATTTTAGAAGTTAAAGGATTATTCCAGATTATTGCATTAAAGAAATTTAGAGCAACCGAAGGTGTTGCTTTCGACATTATTCCAAATGAACTTTTAAAAAATTTAAGTGGGATTGATCGTGTGTTGCATAAAACAAGTGCAATGTCACCAGGTGCTTTAAATGGAGTAGAAAGACCGTGGTATATGCATACGCATCAAAAGGATAACTTAATTGTATTAGCAGGTGAAAGACATGTAGAGCTATATTCTAAGAATCATGGGAAAGTAGAGTCTTTTGTTGTTACACCAGACCGCATTTATCAAAATGGGCAATTGATTACAGATGAGCCATGTATGTTAGTTTGGCCGGATGGAGTGTTCCACCGTGTATTTAGTCCTGAAGGAAGTGCGAGTTTAAATTTAGCTACAAGAGTAAATGGATACAGCAATGATACGAACTTCAGTATTTATGATTTAAATACTGATACAGGTGAGTTTAAAGTCGCTAGAGAAGGACATTTAGATCAATTTTAAAAGGAAAAAGCTATCAAATTGATAGCTTTTTATTTTAGTCTCTTGCTTTTCTAATTACATCAATTGGGCTCATTTTAATTAACCTAATTAAAGGAATGATACAACTGATAAATGCAATAACAGCAGCGAATGCTAATAAAATTAAATACACTGCCCAGTGAATGTAGAAGAAGTTAAACGATAAGTTTAAAGACTGATCTACAACACCATTTAATTGAATAACAGCATAATTTAGAGCTACGATAGCAAATAAACTAGCTATTGCTGAGATTATCATTGCTTCTGTAATAAAGATTTTACCTACATCCGTACCTTTTGCTCCAATTGCTCTCAATGTCCCGATATCTGCACGTTTAAAGCGAATTGATTGGTTAATGTAAGAGAACATCAATACAGATGCAAATGCACCGAATATCGCAGATATAATTAAGAATGTTCTCATAATTGTAGGATTTAAAAATGTATCCAAAATATTTAATGCCATCGAGGCATCTGTTGTGTGTGAATAATCATGATCTAATAATCGAATGAAATCTTGATTACTAGAAGTTGAACCTGATAAAATAGCTACTAAGTTATGTGTATTACTCGAATAAGATCCTTCAATATTTGTTTTTTCTTCCAAGTACTTTTCTAGTGCTTTTTTTGAAAGAATCGTTGAATCATTTCTAGAATCTAGGGCAATACCCGTAACTTTTGTTAGATTGATGCTTTTCATTTCTTGTTCTTCGTAGGTAATCCTACTCCAAGAAGTCGGTGTTAATGTAATATCAAAGTCACCTGACCCCATGTCGAACAAGTTGTTAACATCAATTAGTAAATCTTCTAATACAAGTTTACATTCGTCAATGTCGTATTCTTCGCTGTAAGAAGAACATACAGTTGAAAATGCGTTATTGTATGGTTCTATTTTTTTTTCCAATGTTTCTTGACTAATTTCCCCATCTTCTACATAAGAAGATAGTAAATCGTAAGATAGTCTCTGGATTGTTGAAACAGTATACATAACTTCATTTTCGTTTTGTGGCATTGTACCAATAAACTCAGATTTTGTTTTATCTGTTACATTTGTGTAGAAGAAGTCAGTGTAATCTGCTTTACCATTCATATCATATGTTTCAACAAATGTATCTAAGTTTGTAGTAACGTATGTATACTCTTGATACAGTTTTTGTAACTCTTGATAATCTTGGAATGTCCCAAGTTTTATTTGTTGATCATAATCCTTTAACTTGTTTAACATATTTGTGTTGTAAATACCGTCAATTGTAAATTTGATTAAGTTAAAATTGATTCCAGCATCTTCAAAGTCTTCATTCGTTTTACCGATTAAACTTTCCATATCAATAAATTCAGAACCGTTCACTAAGTACGTTGCAGCAACATCTGAAATAATAACTCCTTGTTCTGACAAGGTATCAGTACCATAAAGAATATCTAGCTCTAAGTTTTCAATCTCCTCAACATATGTCATTCTTCCAGTATAACTACATAATTGAGAGTCAAAACCACATTCTTGAACTCTAAATAAGGTATTATAGTCCATTCTACCAAATGTTACACTTGGATAACGTTGTTTTAAATTATTAACTCCGTTTTCATCTAATGAATTTTTAAGTTCATAGTTTTCATTTCTACCTTCAGAGAACTGTATTGATCTTGTATCTGTTTCTTCAACAAATTGATAGAACAAGTCTTCCGTACTATAAAAGTTAAATGAAGTAATGAATGAGAATAACCCAATTGATACAGCAAACAATAGAATTGTAAGTATTAACCTGAATTTTTTTCTGACAACACTTGTCCATGCCATTTTTAATGCCATATTGAATGGGAATCTACTACGTTTAAATCGTAGTTTTCCGTTTTTTGAATAATCCAATTTTGAGAAATCTTTATCTGATGTAATTTCACCATCTTTTAATTGAATCAATCGATCCGCAAATTCTTCTGCGTAGTCTAAATCATGTGTAACCATAATAACAAGCTTTGTTTTAGATAATTTTTTTAAAATTTTCATAATCAACAAACCAGTTTTTGAGTCTAAGTTCCCTGTAGGCTCATCGGCTATGATTACTTTTGGATTTTTGATTAAAGCTCTAGCGATCGCAACACGTTGCTTTTGACCACCTGAGATTTCTGAAATCTTGTTGTTTTTTTTGTCGAGTAAATCGACCATTTTTAAATATTTGGTTACTTGCTTCGGGATTTTTTCTTTAGGATATCCCTGAAGTTGTAATGCCAATGATACATTTTCAAAGATTGTTTCCCCATCAATTAGATGGAAATCTTGGAATATAAATCCTAAATAACTATTTCTGTAGTTATCCATATCCTCTGGTGTAAAGTTTTTAGTAGATTTGTTTCCAACTATTAAGTTTCCTTTGTCATATGTATCAAGTCCACCTAATACGTTCATAAGGGTTGACTTTCCACAACCAGACTTTCCAGCGACGAACACAAAGCCTTTATTAGGGAATTTGATATTTAGTCCTTTTAACGCATGGAATGACTTCCCCTTGTCCATTTTGTAATATTTGTGTAAGTTTTTAATTGTGATCATTTTAAGCTGGTCCCATACTCATCGTGATAATTACTGGTTCGTCTTCGCTGATTACAGTTCCTTCTTCAATAGATTGTGAGATAAATGCTCCTACTGGTGCTGGGTAATGTCTATAAATAAATGATACCTCTACACCTGCATCAGCACTTGCTTGTAATATTTGGTCTAAGTCCATACCGCTATAATCTGGTACGAATACCGCGTTACCTTTTGATACGATAACGTTCATGATTGAACCTGGGCTCATTTCTGTATTTTTAAATGAGTGATCAATAATAACTCCATCAGGGAATGATGGTGAGAATAAGTATTCAAAGTTATACGTAATGTTTGCACCATTTAGATTTAATAGATCCAGAGCGTTCTTCATTACTAACATTTGTTGTCCTACATAGGAATAAATATCAATTTTACCTAAAGAGTATGTTACAGTAATTGAATCTTTTACTGAAATAATTTCATCTTTTGATAAATTTTGCATTATGAAGTATCCCGCTTCTACTTGCCCTGAATATTCATTGAGAATTTCAACTGTTATATTATTTTCTAACGCCCACTTTTGGACTCTAGCAATAGTATAATCACTGAAATCAGGAACAACGATTTGAGGTCCTTTAGATACTAAAATACTAATGATGTCACTATCAGACACTTTTGTACCTTCTTCTGTATCTTGTGAAATGATTTTATCAGCTAGAGTGTATTCACTAAATGTATACGTTACATTGATCGTGATTGAATTGTTTTCACCCCAAGCTAATGCTTCATTTAAAGTCATTTCTACCAAATCTGGTAATGTTACTTTATCTTCATTTGTTGATGCACCTCTTGAAATTTCAATCGTTAAGGCATCTTTTCTTAAAAAGTTTGTTTGTGAACCTGTTTTGAACTCAAATGAAACAACATGGTTTTCCGGTACTAATGGATTGTAAGCATATTTTAATTCTACATTTCGTAATCCATTTTGATCAATCCAAGATTCTAACTCACTACTTGTGGAATTTTCGATGTCAATTACCTCAATCAGTTCATTTGGATCTAATCCTTCTGAAATTGTTACTGTTATTTCTAGTCCGTTTTTAACTTTTGTACCTGATGGTACTGATTGTGAGATAACATAGTTTTCTGATGTTTCACTATACTCATATAAGTATGTAATCTCCACATTATTTGATGAACCCCAATTATCCACCTCATAACGACTCCAATTTGCCATATCTGGAGTAACTGCATTTCCTCTTAAGAAGAAGAACCAAATTGCTAAGATCACTACTGCTACAGTAGCAATTCCGGCGATTAATCTTGTTGGTCTTTTTCTTGGCTTGAATTCGTACTCATCTTCAAATTCTTCCTCTTCTTCATCAAAGTCAAATTTTTCTAGATCTAAGTCTAGATTTTCTTCTTGAAAGTTGTTTTTCTCTTCCATAATATCCTCCTTCTGTTTCCTTCTTTTTATGATAACGCCACTGTCTTTTTGTAACATTAATATAACCTTGCAATTCGTTAGGAATACAAAGATTTTTTGTTATTCGTTAAGCGCTTTGGCCATCACATATTCCATCTTAAATAATAACAAGTAACGTTTATTAAAGCAATTAGCCCAACTATAAAATCTTATGGTTGACTACCTTTTAATGAGCACGTAAAATTGAATTGATTACGGAGGCGAATAATATGATACAAGATAGAATAAAAATGTTACGAGAATTAATGAAAAAACACAATATGCAAGCCTATATCATTCCTAGCAGCGATGCTCATATGAGTGAGTATGTTGCGGAGCACTACAAGTCAAGAGAGTGGATTTCTGGATTTACTGGGTCAGCTGGAACTGTAGTCATTACAGAAGAAAATGCTGGTTTGTGGACAGACGGTAGATACTGGATTCAAGCAGAGATGCAACTAAAAGATAGTGGAATAGTTCTATATAAAACAGGAATTCCAAATGCGTTAACTATTGAAGACTTCTTAAAAGAAAAAATAAATTCAACAGATAACATTGGTATTGATGCTTCAGTCTTTTCAACTTCTTATGTTAAGGGGTTAATCAAAAACCTTAAGGCAAACATCATGGGAGATTTTGACCTTGTAGGTGAGTTATGGGTTGATAGACCTACAATCCCATCTGAAAAAGCATTTGTTCATGAACTAAAGTATTCTGGATTACCAGTGGAAGAAAAACTCAGACAAGTGCGTGAATATATGAAGGAACACAAAGTTTCTAGTTATGTTTTATCATCACTGGATGATGTTGCGTGGTTATATAATATTCGTGGATTTGATGTTCGAAACAATCCAGTGTTAATTTCCTATGCGTTAGTTACCTTAGATAAAGCATTTTTATTTACAGACCTTTCTAAAGTAAGTCATTTAAGTATCGAAGGAGTAACAATATTACCGTATGAAGAGATAATTCAGTATGTATCAAAAATAGATAATTCTGTCTATTATGACGCAAACAAGGTTAATTATTATGTTACATCTAAAATTAAAAATGATGTAACTGTAAAAACAGGGACAAACTTTACAACACTAATTAAAACGAAAAAGAATAGTATAGAAATCGACAACTTAAAACACTGCCAAGTGAAGGATGGCGTTGCGATGACGAAGTTTTTATATTGGTTTGATCAAAACATCGAGAACGGGTTAGATGAACTTCAGGTTGATCAAAAGTTGTTAGAGTTTAGGGAAGAACAAGCAGACTTTATTGGAAGAAGCTTTGATTCAATCTCAGCGTATGGAGCAAATGCAGCAATGATGCACTATAAAGCAACTCCAGAGGCATATTCCAAAATTGGCAATAACGGATTTTATTTAATTGACTCTGGAGGACAATACATGGATGGTACAACAGACATAACAAGAACAGCTGTCTGTGGGGACTTAACTGAAGAACAAATCTTAGATTATACATTAGTTTTAAAAGGGCATATCCAACTTTCAAAGGCAGTCTTTTTAGAAGGTTCATCCGGGGCAAACCTAGACATGTTAGCCAGAGAACCGATGTGGAGGTATGGACTAGATTATAAATGTGGCACAGGCCATGGTGTTGGGTATTTATTAAATGTTCATGAAGGTCCACAAGGATTTAGAAATACCAATACTGTACCATTTGAAGAAGGCATGATTATCACAAATGAACCAGGTATATATAAAGAAGGTAGACATGGTATTCGAATTGAAAATACATTATTAGTTCAACCATATAAAAACACTGAATTTGGTCAGTTTTATTCGTTTGAAACGATTTCATATTGTCCTATTGATATGAGAGCTGTAGATGTTTCTTTATTAAGTAATGAAGAAGTAAAATGGGTAAACGATTATCATAAAATGGTGTTTGAAAAGTTATCACCATATTTAGGTGAAGAAAAAGAATGGTTTAAGCAAATAACCAACGTGAAGAACTAAGTCAATGATTGATTACATAAAAGGAAAACATAATCTAAAACATGTAGAGCCATTAAAGGGTGGATATTCTTTTTGTGATAAATACAAAGCAGATGATTATATCGTAAAGATTTTCGATATTTCAGAATATCCAAAACTAGTTGAAAGAATGCGATTTATGAGTCATTTATACAATAAAGGTCTTAGAGTGCCATGTATAGTAGCGTATGGTAAAAATAAGGAATACTGTTATCAGATGTTATCGTACTTATCCGGTGATACAGGAAATATTATTTCAAATTATCCAAAACCGAATCAATACAACATTGGATATGAAGCTGGAAAAGAACTAAAGGAATATCACAAATATCCTTTACCGAACCAAATTGACATATATGAGTTTCATAAACAAAAGTATGAAAAAATCCAAGATGAATTTAATAGTTTAAATATTCACTTCAAGTATGAAAAAGAATGCATTGTTTATGTTGAGAAAAACTTAAAACTATTAAAGGGAAGAACAACGTATCAATTACATGGTGATTATCATCCTGAGAATATGGCTTATACGATAGATGGATACATTGGTGCCTATGACTTTGAAAGAAATAAAAAAACAGACTATGTACGAGAATTTGAAAGAACACTTTATTTTTCAAGACAGTTTTCGGTAGAATTTGTTAAAGGTTTTTTAGAAGGATATGAGTTTAAAGAGTTTGATGTTTTAAAACTGTATTTAGTAATAAGTATATTTAACTCATTTGTATGGGCTGCAAAATATTATCCAAAACAACTAGAGGAGTTTCATACGTATTCTGAGACTGTGGTAGAGGATTTTGATTTTTTAAAGTCAGATAAACCTCTGTATTTAGGTGAATAATATGATAGAGAAAATAAAACAATTTGTAAAAGAAAAAATGGATCACGAATCAACTGGTCATGACTATGAACATGCTTTAAGAGTATATGAAAACACTAAACAGTTGAGTGGAGATAACGAATTAGCACTTGTTTCAGCACTTATACATGATTTAATTGATTCCAAAGTCGCTGAAAATGTAGCAAAAGAAAAAAAAGTGTTACAAAACTTTTTAAGTGAACTGTATCCGGGCGATTTTGTAAATCAAGTGTTTTCGATTATTGAAAATATGTCTTATAGAACAGGGAGAGTTCCGGAGTCTTATGAGGGGAAGGTTGTTCAAGATGCAGATCGTCTTGATTCTTTAGGTGCGATCGGAATCGCTAGAACATTCGCTTTTGGTGGAAAACATAACAGAAACATCTACAAACCAGGCAGTGACATAGATTCAATTTCACACTTTTATGATAAGTTATTAAGACTAGAATCCTTAATGAATACTGATGAAGGTAAAAAGGAAGCAAAAAGAAGAACGCAGTTTATGAAAGACTTCTTACGAGAGTTTTATAATGAAGTGGGAGACACTTCACAAAACCTTCATAAGTTCAAAGAGTAATAATGTTACAATTGGATTGTAAACATAAAATGTTTACTCTCCCAACCAAAATAATTTTGAAAAAAGAAGCATCCGACTTTGTCGGTTGCTTTTAACTTTTACGACTTTTCAATGAAAAATTACTGTTTTTTTTCACAAAACCTTCATAAATCCAAAGTGTTGTAATGGTACAATAGGATTGTAAACTAGTAATTAGTATTCTCCGTAAAAAAAAATAATTTTGTCGAAAAAGCAGCCGATAATATCGGCTGTTTTTCCTTTTATGTAAACGATTCATAAATTTTTGGAATTCTATCAATTAAGGGTGGTAATTCCCCTATGTTATGACTATAATGAAGGTATGTTTTTATAGAGGGACATAGGGATGAATTCTTTTAGAATAGCGAAGTTTAAACGACTAGATTCTACAAATAAATATATGAAAGAAAACTTAGACAAATTAAGTGTTTTCGATGTAGTTACAGCTGATGTACAGATAAATGGATATGGTCGTATGCAGAGGAACTGGTTTGATAATACAGACAATTTGTCTTTTAGTTTGTTTTTAGAACTCCCCCTAAATGAAAGAAACGGGATATTAACACAAATTACAGCGTTAGCGGTAATGGATGTTATAAGTAAATATACTAAAAATGCATCGATTAAATGGCCGAATGATTGTTTGGTAAATGAAAAAAAGATTGCGGGTATATTGATTGAAAACATCATTCAAGGAAATGTGGTTAAAATGATTATTGGGGTTGGAGTGAATATTAACAACAGGCAGTTTGACTCCTCTATTGAAGATAAAGCGACTTCTTTGTTTTTAGAAACAGGTACTACAGTAGATAAAGATGTTATATTGAAAGAAATTCTTACTACTTTTAAAGGGTACTTTAATCAGTTTATTGAAAACGATCTAACGTTTATGGAACGTATAAGGTCTAGGAGTTCAGTAATAGGTAAGTTTGTGACATTGTTTGAAGGCAATACTGTATATGTAAAAGACATCGACTCGATGGGAAGATTAATCGTTTGGGAAGATGGTAAAGAATATAGCTATGTAGGTAGCGAAATTAGTTTAACAAAAAACTATAAATAATTAGGGGATTATAAAATGGTTAAGATTACAGAGACCGCATTAAGAGACGGTCATCAGTCTTTAATGGCAACAAGATTAACGACAGAGGAAATTTTAAATATTGTGGATAAAATGGATAGTGTTGGATACCACGCTTTAGAAGTGTGGGGTGGAGCAACATTTGATACGTGTTTACGTTTTTTAGATGAAAACCCATGGAAAAGGCTACGAGAAATCAGAAGAAGAGTTAAAAATACGAAGTTACAAATGTTATTAAGAGGGCAAAATATCTTAGGATACAAACACTATCCGGATGATATTGTAGATTTGTTTGTTAAAAAATCTATTGAAAATGGAATAGATATTATTCGTATCTTTGATGCATTAAATGATTTAAGAAACTTAGAGACTGCAGTTAGAGCTACGAAAAAGTACGGTGGTGAATGTCAAATAGCAATTTCTTACACTACTAGTGAAGTTCATACATTAGATTATTATGTTTCCTTAGGAAAACAAGTCGAGGACATGGGTGCTGATTCACTTTGTATAAAAGATATGGCAGGGGTTTTATTACCAAATGATGCCTATGAATTAGTGACTCGTTTAAAAAAGGCAATTTCAATTCCAATTGAAATTCATTCACATCAAACGAGTGGAACAGCTTGTATGATGTATATGAAAGCTATTGATGCTGGTGTAGACATTATTGATACAGCGATTTCTCCACTTTCAGGAGGAACTTCACAACCAGCGACGGAATCTATATTTTATGCTTTAGAAGGTTCAGAACACGCTTTAGGTTTTGATAAAGAGCATTTGGATGAAGTGACAGAATATTTTAATAATATTAGAAATAAATATTTGGAAAAAGGTGTTTTGAATCCGAAAGCCTTGATGACAAATCCTGACATTTTAAAATATCAAGTACCAGGTGGAATGTTATCAAACTTGATGAGCCAGTTAACAAGTCAAGGTGCAATAGATAAATATGAAGAAGTGTTAAAAGAAGTGCCGAGAGTTCGTGCAGATTTAGGGTATCCCCCACTTGTAACTCCAATGAGTCAAATGGTAGGAACACAAGCTGTTATGAATGTGCTTCTTGGTGAAAGATATAAAGCAGTTCCAACAGAGATCAAAGATTATATCAAAGGATATTACGGAAGACCTCCAATGGAAATAAAAGAAGATATCAGAAATAAAATCATCGGTGATGCAAAGGTTATAACGCATAGACCAGCAGATGATTTGGAGCCAATATTTGAAAAAGTAAAAGAAGAATACGGTAATATCGCATTTTCAGATGAAGATTTATTATCTTGTGCTTTATTCCCGCTAACAGCAGTACCTTATTTATCAAAAAATTTAGATGAAGTAGTAGAGTTCATCTTAGAAACGGAGTAGTTATATGAATGGGACAATCTCGTTTGCAGAAGCGTTAGATATCACCTTAACAAGTATGGTGATTGTATTCAGTATTTTGTTGCTTTTATCACTACTGCTGGAGTTATTTCGCTTTTTACCAAATAGTGAAAGAATTAACAAAAAGTATAAAAAGAAAAAAAGATCGTTTGTTAACTTTGATAAAATGGATGATGATATGAGGGTTGCTGCTTTAGTAGCTACAATTGATTACCGAGAAGAAATTGGGAAGGAAGTTAGACTAAAGTCTATCAAGAGGATCTAGTCATGAAAAAATATAGAGTAAAAGTAAATGGTAAAGTTTATGAAGTTGAATTAGAAGCAGTAGAACAAATAGAAGGTTCTATTGATTTTAAAAAGAAAAAAGACGTAGAAGAAGTTAACCCAGCATCAAAAGAAGTAAATGTACACGCAGCAGAAGGTACGCGCGTTAAAGCATTTATGCAAGGTAAAATAGTTGATGTTCGTGTAAAAGTAGGAGACCAAGTAAAAGAAGGTCAACTACTGATGATTTTAGAAGCGATGAAAATGGAAAATGAAATTGTTTCTCCTATAGCAGGAAAAGTTAAAAAGATTGTTGTTGCCAAAAACGATACTGTAGAAAATCAAGAAACATTGATTGTAATCGAATAATATGTGGGATGTAATTGTTGAGTTTTTTTCTTCATCAGGTATTTTTTATCTGACGTGGGGGAATGTAGTGATGATTGCAGTCGCTATTCTATTAATCTTTTTAGCAATCTCAAGAAGTTATGAACCATATCTTTTAATTCCAATTGCTTTTGGTATGTTACTTGTAAACTTACCTTTAAACGGTTTAATGGAAGATACAGGTTTATTAAAGTATTTATATAAGGGTATTGAATATGGTATTTATCCGCCATTAATTTTCTTAGGTGTTGGAGCATCTACTGACTTTGGTCCGTTGATTGCGAATCCTAGAAGTTTATTATTAGGTGCTGCAGCACAGTTTGGTATATTTGCGGCATTTTTCGGTGCAGTGTTCTTTGGATTTGCAGGACCTGAAGCCGCTTCAATTGGTATTATCGGTGGGGCAGATGGGCCAACAGCTATATATTTAACAAGTATATTAGCACCAGACTTATTAGGTCCAATTGCGGTAGCAGCCTACTCGTACATGGCATTGGTGCCAATCATTCAACCGCCAATTATTAAGGCGTTAACAACAAAAGAAGAGCGTGCGATTAAAATGACTCAAGTTCGAAAAGTCACAAAGTTAGAAAAAATCACATTTCCAATTGTTGTTTCAATAATTGTAGGAATTTTAATTCCTAGCAGTGTTCCTTTAGTAGGGATGTTTATGTTTGGGAACTTAATTAAAGAGTCAGGTGTTGTACCAAAATTAGTGGAAAATGCTAATAATTCTTTAATGTATATTGTGACAATCCTAATTGGGTTAACTGTAGGAGCGAAGGCAAGTGCGGATACATTTGTTAATCCACAAACGTTAAGTATTATCGCTTTAGGTTTAGTTGCTTTTGCCGTAGGGACTGCAAGTGGGGTTCTGTTTGGTAAAGTAATGAGTAAGCTTACAAATGGTAAGATTAACCCAATGATTGGTGCTGCAGGAGTATCAGCTGTACCAATGGCAGCTAGAGTGGTTCATAAATTGGGTCAAGAAGAGGATAAATCGAACTTCCTATTGATGCATGCGATGGGACCAAATGTAGCAGGTGTAATCGGTTCTGCGATTGCAGCAGGGGTTTTATTAAATATCTTTGGATAAGGGACGTTGTCCCTTTTTTTCTTTTATTGAAGGTGGTAAGTTGATATACTTAAAAAGGAGGAGATATTATGAACACTATTGAAATTAAAAATTTAACAAAATATTATGGCAAGGCAAAAGGATGCGAGAATGTTTCCTTTGAGGTAAAACAAGGAGAAATCTTTGGGTTTATCGGTCCAAACGGTGCTGGTAAATCAACGACTATTCGTACGATGTTATCTTTAATTTATCCTACCAGTGGCGAGATTACTATTTTTGGTAAAGATGCGATTCAGTACGGACCTGAGATTAGAAAAGAAATTGGGTATTTACCATCTGAAATCTTCTATTATGACAAGATGAAAGTAATCGATTTATTGAAGTATTCTGCTAGTTTTTATAAAAAAGATTGTACAGAAAGAATTTATGAGTTAGCAGAAATAATGGAGTTAGATTTAAATAGAAGAATCCAAGATCTTTCTTATGGGAATAAGAAAAAAGTTGGTATTGTTCAAGGATTATTGCATTCACCAAAACTGTTAGTATTAGATGAACCAACAAGTGGATTAGATCCACTAATGCAACAAAAATTCTTTAGATTAATCGCAGAGGAAAACAAAAAAGGTGCAACAGTTCTGTTTAGTTCACATATTCTAAGTGAAGTTCAACAGTTGTGTGACCGTGTAGCGATTATCAAAGAAGGTGAGATTGTATCTATTCAAGATATTCAAGAGTTAAAACATGATAATTATAAAAAATTCCATATAACAGGTACAGGGTTAAACTCTGGAAGATTTAATATGGAAGGTGTAATGAATTTAGAGGAATCTGATGAAGATGTTAAGTTTTTATTTAAAGGTGATATTAATGTTATTGTAAGTGAATTGTCTAAACTAAACTTAAAAGATGTTGTAATTGAAGAACCTACATTAGAAGAAATCTTCATGCATTATTATGAAAGATAAGGTGATTCTATGAATATATTCAAATTTGAATTTAAAAAACACTTTGTAAGTTTCCTTATTTGGTCAACTTCAATCTTTCTAGGTTTGTTGATTTTTATGGCATTTTTCCCAAGTATTTCATCAGAGGCGCAGGCTTTTGCTGATTTGATGGACAGTTTCCCAGAAGAGTTTTTAGCAATTGTTGGGATGAACACAGAATTACCAGTATCAGAAATGTCAGGATATTTTGGGTTAACGTATTCCTTTATTTTAATTCCAATTGCAATCCAAGCATCTATTTATGGGTTTAGTATGTTAAGTGTTGAGGAACGTGAGTTAACAGCTGATTTTTTAATGACAAAACCTGTTACTCGAGGAAAAATATTAGCGTCTAAGTTTATGGCTAATTGGTCTATTTTATTATTAACTGCTGCGGTAGTGTGGGGAGGAGCTATTGTACAGATTCATCTCTTCAAAGCTGATGTAGTTGTGAATTATAGAGACTTAAATTTACTATTATCGACAATACCATTATTCCAATTGGTGTTTGTGTCAGTAGGTATGTTAATCTCTCAATGTTTAAAAAGAATTGAGAATGTTTTACCATATGCCTTGGGATTGGGATTTGGAACTTTTATTTTAGGTTCATTTAAAACATTGTTGAGCAATGATATATTTGGTTACTTTTCACCGTACTCATATTTTGATTACAACTATATTTTAGTTGAAGGTGAAGTGGCAAACTGGGGATTAATTACTGCCTTGATTATTATTACAGTTTCAATTAGCGCTACATATTTCTTGTATTTAAAAAGAAATATTGCTTCGTTATAAGGAGGGCTTATGAATATTATTTTAAGAGAGTTAAAAGCAAATTTTAAGTCCTATATTATTTGGTCACTATCATTTGCGGTTATATATTATTTTGCAAGTTTGGAGTTTCGTGTATTTAGCGAAGATCCATCAATTTTAGCAGCGATGGATTCTTTCGAGTTTTTCTTTGAAATCCTTGGTTCATCTTTGGCAAATATTACAACACCAGAGGGGTACTTAAGTATACTTAGTATTTATATTTTATTACCAGCTGGAATCTTTGGAGCGATGCTGGGGAGTGGAATTATTGCGAAAGAAGAACGAGCAAAGACTGCTGAATTTTTATATACACTACCAATTTCAAGATGGAGAGTATTAGCAGCAAAAACATTTGTAGCGTTGTTCTATATTGTATTGTTTGCAGCTACATTATGTGGGAGCTTGATTCTAATTTTCCAACAGTTCGATTTAACACAAGGGTTTTATGATTTCATGTATCATATGGCAATAGGGATATTCTTTATTGAATTAATTTTTATGTCAATTGGTATGATGTTGTCAGCTGTTTTAAAACAATATAAACTATCTGGATCTATTACAGTAGGTGTGTTAGTAGTTATGTTTATGTTATCTATGTTGATGGGGATGACGGATAAAGTAGACTTTTTAAAATATGTCACACCATTTCAGTTCTTTACAACTGAAAATATGTTGAACAATACAACTGATGTATTCTTTGTGATATTAGCTAGTATAATTTCAGTGGCTAGTATTTCTGTGATGTTCGTCACATTCCGAAGAAGAGATTTATATATTTAAAAGTAAAAGGTGTCCGTTTGGACACCTTGTTTTTTTAAATTAGACCTGTTGCTACAAATATAATTCCAGCAGCACCTATAACTGCATATATAATTCTAGCCCCTGTTAATCCTAAACGGGTTGCCAGTCTATTTTCAATTGGACCTTTTAATCCAACTTGGAATATTCCTATTCCAATAATATACCAGGCACCTAAGGCTACTACTAAAATTCTAATTGCTATCATCTTCAACCACCTCTGCTTCTATAATTTCTATATCGTCATCTTTTATTTCAAAATCTCTTTTATATTCTTCATATTGAGTAAGTGTCCCAACTAATCTTTGTGCTATAAATCCAAGTACAGCAATGTCGTCTAATAATCCTACACCTGGAATAAAATCAGGAACTATATCAATCGGTGTTAAGAAGTAAATTAATCCCCCAATGATTAATAGTACTTCAGATTTGTCGATTAAGAAATCATTTTTAAAGAAATCTGTAATCATCCCAATAAACTGTTTAATTGTACCGTAACTTTGTTTGATTTTATCGTTACCATTTGCCATTTTGGTAAAGACATTGTTTTTTAACTCATCAAATTGATCCTTTGATAAAAAGTCCTTTGCCTTATCAGTCCACTTGCTCTGTTGGTTCGTGAATTTCTCAATTACCTTCTTGTCTTTCATATCTTACTCCTTCATCATAGTACATTAATTATATCATAGGGAGCGTTAATTGATTTTACAATTTCTAAATAGTGCTTGCTATTTAGAAGTTGTATGATATTATAGAAAAGGAAAGGAAGTTTTTAAAGAAAACTTTTTGGTGACGAAATGATTAGATTAAAAAAAGAGAACAACAGAATCTTCTAAACGTTTGTCACGGTAATTGATGATTTTTTGGGTCAGTCACAGTGGTGATTGGCCTTTTTTATATGCAAAAAATGCAAAAAACAAAGGAGAGGAGAATAAAAATGATTACAAAAATGAAAAAGGCTGGTGAAATCATCTAGCCTAAGCACACAAAAGAAAAGAGGTTGATGATATGAAAATAGTAGAGTACAGCGCAAAGTACGCTGCTCAAGTAGCTGATATGTGGAATAAGTCGGGAGAAAACTGGGGGAATGACACTAGTATTAAAACGGCAGAAGATATTTTACAAGAAGAATCAGCATCAGGAAACATAAAATTATATTTAGCAATCGATAATGATGAAGTTGTTGGATATTGTAGTTTTAGTGAATACCGTGGAGACGAGGGTGCTAGTTATTTACCCTTGTTAAATGTTAGACCGGATTACCATGGTAAAAAAGTAGGAAAACAGTTAATTTTAACTGTTCTAGAAGATGCGATTAAAAGTAGATGGCCTAGATTTGATTTATACACTTGGTCTGGGAACATCAAAGCAATGCCACTATATAAAAAATGTGGTTTCTTCTGGGAGAAAAAAAATAACACAGTTCATTTAATGAACTTTATCCCATATATGTACCAACAAGAATTATTAAGGGATTATATGGAAAAACTAGATTGGTACAAAGATAGCAAACGTGTTATTGATATGAATCAAGATGGAGATATGCGTGGAGAATTCGATATGTATACGTATGAATTCAGTAATGATCAAACATCATTGTTATTAGAATTTGAACGTAAAGGTAGAGGGTTAACACTAATTCAGACACCTGAGTATCGTATTGAGTTAAAAATGGAAAAACAAGATGTTGTTTTTGGTCAATCATACGAGGTAAGATTTGAAGTAGTATCAAACACAGATACGCCGATTGATTTAAAAATCGTTGGTAAAGATAACAAAAACTTAACATTTGATGTAGACTTTGAAGGAAAAGTTACCGATGAGGTGATTACTTCAGAAGTATTTGTTGGAAAAATTGATAAGGAACAACAAGAAGGTAGAACACACCCTGTTGTAGAAGCTGACGTTTACATAAATGGAAAACATGCTTCATTTAAATTAGGATTAAATCCTAAGTTTCCAATTCAAACAAAGTTAAGAACAAATGATAAGGCAAAGCAAGTTGGAAGAACAGAAGTTTGCTTTTTAGAAGTGGAAAACAATTTTAATGAACCAAAAGAAGTTACATTTAACTTCACAAATACATTTGCAACATTTAATGAAGTTGAACCACTTATTTTTGAAGCGAAGGAAAAAAGAGTAATTGAACTAGAATATACCTTAACGGAATATGGGTTTTATAATGAACCAGTAACAATTTCAGTTGGTGATCTACAGTTTGAAAACAATATTCAAGCAATCTTTAATGGTACAACGGGGTCATTTACTGCGAAAATGGATGATTATTTCGTCATTGTAAGTGGTAGATATGTAATGTACTTTGAACTGAATGATAATGTACTGATTTTGAGAAAAGACAACGATACTGATGTATCTAGTGCTGTCATGCCACCTGAAATCGGATTACCGTATACATTAGAGTTACACAATGTAAAACCAACTGTAGAGTTTTTAAACGACAACGAAATGGATATCACTTTTACTTCTAATGATTTTAAAAACACAAAGGTTGTATTACATGCAACGAACTATGATGGAATTGGTACTGCACAGATGGAACTTATAAACGAGGGCGAAGAACGTAAGTTAAGAGTTTTGTGTAATGTATGGCAAAATTTAACGGATGCTGTTATTCCATATAAGGGTCAATTATTAGAAGTAGTTGGTCATGATGGATTTGGTTTAAGTGATGTGGAAAGTTTAAACATTGATGAAAACTGGGTGTACGAAAAAAAATATGAGTCTGGTTTTTCTTGGGATGGACCAATGAAATTTAATAACTGGAAAATGGCTTTTGAGTCACCACTAGAAGTGGTAAAAAAAGGTGAATCATTGTTAACACCTAAGTTAACATTCTCAGTAGCGCATCGTAACCATAAAGAGTTTAGAGATTTTGTTGGTTACAATGAGGAAAGAGGTACTCGTAAATATATTGAGCTAAACGTAAATGATGGAAATCCGTTCTATCAAGAGAACTATACTGTTGCGTTTGAAAACGAAAGAAAAGTTGAACTAAAAGGAACAAAAGAGATTAACAAGGAAGCATCTGAATTATTTGCTCCTGTTGTAGCAGATACTAAAAACTTAAACGTTCAAATTAATACAGAAGACCGTATTTTAAGTGTACAAAGACAAATGTTTAAAACAACTGGAGCAATCGAGTTGGTGATTGAAGATGGTGTACATGTAGTAAAAAACGGAGTGTTAGAATTTAAAGTAGATGAAAAATATGCGGATTCAATCTACTCATTAACAAAAAATGGTGTAGAGTGGTTAGATTCAAATTATCCTACTCCTACAGAGAGATCATGGTGGGGTTCTTGGATCGGCGGAATCACATACTACACAAGAGGATTACCAGAAACGGTTAAGCAACAAGAATTATGGACAGTTGAATTTGCAACAGTTCAGGATAACTTCTCGAATGAATGGGAAGGAATTAAATCTACTATGGTAATCGAAAAAGAACCTAAGCTAAAGGGATTAAAGATCGAAAACTTCTATTTAACGTTACCTGGCGTGAATGTGTTGTTGAATGTTACAAAAATAACAAATAATACTGGTAAGGTTATGTTAAACAAAGAGTTTGAAAGAACACTAGCTGTTGGTGGAAATAAAGATGACCAATTTATAGTACATATTGGAGAACAAACATTTAAGTGTTGGGACAAAGGGTTAGAGCAAAAAACGGATAAGTATGTTAAATATACATCCTTAAGAGACGATGTATTACATGTGTACTCTCCTGATTCTGAAACTGTTTTACCTGAGACGCAGACTGAAGTAAATATTCTTTGGGATGTTCACCGTCACACAATTATGGATCAGGCATCTGCATTGTTCGGTAATATGTTTGTCATTATTGGTGAAGACTTACAAAAAGAAGAACTGAAAGATTTAGCCAACATAAAAGTTGAGGTATAATATGAAAATTATTGATGCACATATTCATTATTCGAATATAGAATCTTTTAAAGAGGTATCAGATAAGTCAAAAGTAGATTATTCACTGGAAGGATTTAAAAAAGAATTTAAGGATATTGTTGCCATAGGTATGGGAGTGACTGAAACTGTTAGTGGAGGATTCCCAGATGCATTCGCAACTAACCCAATGACTTTAGATTTAGATCAAAATCCAGAAAATCTATATACATGTTTAGGGTTTAACCCGATGCATAAGTTTGATGAAGTTGAGTTTGAAAAAAACGTAAATGAAAAAGTAGTTGGTTTAAAAGTATACGCAGGTTATTATCATTATCATGTATGGGATGAAGTGTATCATCCTTTATACAAGTTTGCTGAGAAGCATGATTTACCTGTTGTTATACATACAGGAGATACTTTTAGTGAAAGAGGACTGTTAAAATATGCACATCCGCTAGAAATTGATGAGTTAGCTGTGATGTTCAGAAATGTTAATTTTATCATCGCACACTTTGGAGACCCTTGGATTATGGATGCAGCAGAAGTGATCGCAAAGAACAGTAATGTATACGCTGATCTCTCTGGATTGATAGTTGGTAGCAAGCCTGAAATTGACCATTTTAGGGTTGGAGAATTTATTTCGCACATCAAACGCGGTTTGGTTTATTTGGACAATTACAAAAAATTAATGTTTGGTTCTGATTGGCCACTGGTAGAAACTAGGGAATATGCTAAATTTATAGGTGAATTGGTGCCTAAGCAGCATCATGAAGATGTGTTTTTCAATAATGCAAAAAGAATTTTTAAAAAGATAAAACTGTAAAAGTTTTGTCTTTTTTGCTAAAATACTCTAGTGAGGTGATGTTATGGTTGGTTTACCAAATCAAGAGTTAACAGAAATGGCAATAAATTTAAGTGCTCTTATAAAGCATAATGTAAATATATTTAATGTGGATGGCGAAATAGTGGGCTCAAGTGACTTGTCTCGTATAGGAGAATATCACTCGATTGCTCATGGAATCATCAAAGGAGAAATAAAAGACTTTTCTTTTTATGACACAAACAGAGAATATGTAAAACCAGGTATCAATCTGCCTATTTTATCCAATGGTAAGATAATTGGTGCTGTAGGGATTACTGGAGACCCAAATGAGGTAATGATTTTCTCTAAGATTTTAAAGATGGCACTAGAGATGCAAATCGAAAGAAGACTAGAAGAAGATAAGCGCATGAGTTCTCGAAAATATGAAAAGCAGGTCGTATTGGATATCTTGTTTGATTTATCGGGGTTTGCTGATATTGATCAACGTCTTCGCGTTATCGGTTTTAATAGAAAAGAGTATAATGTTTTAATCAAGTTTTATGATATTGATCATAACTTCAAAAGACTATTTGATAATATTAGTATTTTAGAAGCAAATATGAATGACAAGGTTACATTTATATTAAGTTCTGATAAGGAACAGAAGATTCAAACTTTGGTACATGAGATTAAAGACAAAAAAATTGAATGTATCATATCAGATATTGTTCCTTTTGATAAATTGAGTAATGAATATAGAGTAATCAATTATGTAGAACAAGGTAAAGGTAAAAATCCTGGTTTGTTTTTGACAAAAGATTTTAAACTAAATTCATTCCTGAGTCAGATTGATATTACAACTTTTGCGGAGTTTCCGGAGGCTTTACCAATACTAGATAATCCAACATTGGTAGAGACATTTGAAGAGTATATTAAGAATGATTTATCTTTGGTAAAGACTTCTGAAGATATGTTTGTTCATATTAATACATTAAAGTATAGAATAAAAAAAATTGAAGAACTGACAGGTTGTAGTTTGAAGAATGTAGATGACATTTTGAAGTTAAAACTATCGATTTTGTCTAAAAAAACCGAAAAAGACCAATTGTAAGCGATTTAAATTGGTCTTTTTTGTATATATCGCATAAGCCCTTTTTTTTGGTACCATTAAGTATCAAAAATATTTTAGGAGGAGAACTTATGTTTTCAGGTTTCGGTTTAGTTGTTTTATTAGTAGTTGCAATTGCCTTGATGATTTTCTTAATCAACAAAGTTAAGTTGCATCCATTCTTAGCGATTTTAATTGCTGCATACTTCTACGCATTGTTAGGTGGCGTAAAAGTTTCAGATATCGATGGAGTTATCCGCAGTGGATTCGGTGGATTATTAGGATACATCGGTATTGTAATTATTTTAGGTACAATTATTGGTATCATTTTAGAAAAATCAGGTGGAGCTGTTGCGATGGCAAACTTCGCTTTAAAAACCGTAGGGAAAAAGAACCCTTCATTAGCTATGGGATTTGTTGGATGGTTAGTATCAATTCCGGTATTCTGTGATTCAGGATTTGTAATTCTTTCACCATTAAAAAAATCATTAGCTAAATTATCAAAAACGTCAATGATCACTATGACAGTTGCATTAAGTGTTGGTTTATATGCATCTCATACATTAGTACCGCCAACTCCAGGTCCAATCGCTGCGGCAGGGAATTTAGGTATTGAAAACCAATTAGGTTTAGTAATTCTATTTGGTGTTGTAGTTTCATTATTTGCATTATTCGCGGGTTATGCATATGCTAAATTTATTGGTGGAAAAATTTCTGATGATGTATTAATGGAGTTAGATGAAGACTTAGTAGAAGAAAACTATGGTACTTTACCTACTACATTTATGGCATTCTTACCAATTTTATTACCAATCGTATTAATTTCTCTTGGTACAGTTGCAAATTTACCAGTTAAACCATTTGGTACAACATTTGTATATGAATTCTTTAACTTCTTAGGTAAACCTACAACTGCTTTATTAATTGGTTTATTCTGTGCATTACCGTTATTAAAAGATTCAAAAGCTTCATTTAACGATACTGTAGTAGAAGGTATCAAATTAGCTGCTCCGATTTTATTAATCACTGCTGCTGGTGGTGCGTTCGGTGCTGCGATCAAAGCTACTACAATCGCTGGGTACATTGGAGATAACTTATCAGTATTAAGTGTTGGTTTATTGGTTCCATTTGCAATTGCTGCGGCATTAAAAACAGCGCAAGGATCTTCTACAACAGCATTGGTTGTTACATCATCAATTGTTGCTCCATTGTTACCAAGTTTAGGGTTAGATTCAACATTAGGTACTGTATTAACAGTTATGGCTATCGGTGCAGGTGCGATGACGATTTCTCACTCAAACGATTCATACTTCTGGGTTGTTTCTCAAACAACAGGTATGGATGCACAAACAGCGTATAAAACACATTCTATTGCAACATTAATCATGGGTGTGGTATCTATTATCGTTACATTAGTTCTAGGATTAGTATTACTATAAGAAGTAAAAGGACAGATTATTATGAAAATTGTAATTGCAAGCGACTCCTACAAAGAATCACTATCATCAAAACAAGTAGGAGATACAATCAAAAGAGCATTCGACGACGCATTAGATTGTGATATCGATGTTATCCCTATAGGGGATGGTGGAGAAGGAACTGTAGAGGCGTTAATCGATGCTACACAGGGGAAACTATATCAATTAGAAGTTATGAATCCACTATTACAACCAGTATTGTCAAGTTATGGGTTAAGTGGAGACAAAAACACAGCCTTTATCGAAATGGCATCTGCAAATGGGTTAAATTTAGTACCTTTTGGTAAACGTAATCCTATGATTGCTAGTACATTTGGTACGGGTCAGTTAATTAAAGATGCGATCGAAAGAGGTGCTGAAAAGATTATAATCGGTATTGGTGGAAGTGCCACGAATGACGGTGGAATCGGTATGGCCAAAGCATTAGGTGTGAAGTTTTTAAATGAAGCTGGAGAGGATATTGAACCCAATAACTTAGGGATTGAATCTTTAGCAAAAATTGATTATTCAGGAGTGAACCCAAAATATAAAGAAGTAGAAGTAATTGTAGCTTGCGATGTAGATAATCCTTTAACAGGATCAAATGGTGCGTCATATGTTTATGGACCTCAAAAAGGTGCAGATAAGGACATGGTTGAACGCATGGACAAAAACTTAGCAAAACTAGCTAAAATTATTCAAAGAGATTTAGGAAAAGAAGTAAATGATACACCAGGTGCAGGTGCCGCAGGTGGATTAGGCGCTGGTTTAGTAGCATTCATGGATGGTACATTAATGAGTGGTATTGATATCGTATTAGATTATTTGAACTTTAATGAAAGAATTAAAGGTGCAGACTTAGTGATTACTGGTGAAGGAAGATTTGATTTCCAGACAGCAATGAACAAGGCTCCGTATGGGGTAGCTAGACGTGCAAAAAAACAAGGAATCAAAGTAATCGGTATTAGTGCGGTATTTGGAGATGATGTAGATTATCTATTACAAAAAGGATTTGACGCAATCTTCTCTGTTGTAAACAAAGTAACTTCTTATTCTGAAGCTGTGGCGAACACAGAAAAGAATCTATATACTTTAGCAAGATCAATTGCTAACTTATTGTAAAACATCTTCCTCCCCTTTAGAGGGGAGGATTTTTTTTTGTTATAATGGAAGCAGGAGGTATAAATATGAAAGAGATTGTATTATATATCGCGACAAGCATAGATGGTTACATTGCAAGAGAAGATGGGTCAATTGATTGGTTAAATGAATTTGAAGATTCAGATTATGATTTCTACAAATTTTACTCTACAGTCGATGTTTGTGTTTTAGGTAGAACAACCTATGAACAGATTGTTCATGTCTTATCTCCGGATATTTGGCCTTACCAAGACAAAGAAACGTTTGTATTGTCATCAACCAATATAGAAGATGAGAATGTTCAGAGTTTAACTGTTGATGAGCTAATTAAGGTGATGGAAAATATGTCCGGTAGAGTGTGGATTGTCGGTGGTTCAAGTACCTTGCGTTTCTTTTTAGAAAATAATTGGGTGGATAAAATGATTTTAACAACTATCCCCATTTTGTTAGGAAAAGGAATTTCACTGTTTAAAGAAATAGATGATGTACAAAGATTCGAAATAGAATCGGTAGGTCGTTACAATAATATGACAGAAGTTACATATAATAGAAGAAAATAAATGAAGTGGGCGAGCTACCACTTTTTTTTGTGCACATGCATATGTTAAAATGATACGAGATTTAAAGGAGGTCAATATGTTTCGAATAGCAATTTGCGATGATGATATCAACTTTAGGGAAAAACTGTATGCTACGGTAAAAGAAGTAGGACAGTCTTTACCGGAAAAACTTATTATTCAAGTATTTAGTGACGGATTAGAATTATATGAAGCTATGGATGAACATAAAATGTTTGACCTTATCTTTTTAGACATCCAGATGAACTTGATGAATGGGATACTGTTAAGTGAAAAAATAAGAACTGAGTTTGAAAATGATTTAACAGAGATTTGTTTTATCTCAGCAGAAAAAGATTTTGCGATGGATTTATTCGATTTTAGACCCTTGCAATTCTTATTAAAGCCAATACAATTTTCAAAAATAGAAGAAGTCATTAAAAAGGCTCTTCGACTAAGAAATAAAGGTGAAGGTACGTTTGAGTTTAAAGCAGGACCAACGGTACACCGGTTGTCGATTAAGGATATTATGTACTTTGAAGGAAAAGGAAGAAAACTTGTTTTACATTCAAAACAGAACACATATGAGTTTTATTCTAAATTGAGTGATGTTAAAGAACGACTTGTTAATTTTGATTTTATTCAGATTCATAAATCCTTTTTGGTTAATTACGAACATATAAAGTCCCTATCGTATGAGCATGTTGAGTTATATGATTCAACCAATCTTTCAATCAGCCAAACATTTAGAGCGGAAGTAAGAGCGCTGCAGTTAGGGAGGGAAAAATAATGATTCCTGAACTTGTTTTATATATAATCATCTCTTGGTTTAATATAGTAATTGTGCATAGGTTTATGAGAGTGTTATTCAAAGAGGTGAAAGTTTCAAGGGTTATAGAAGGGTTAATATATGTAACGTTTTTTTTGATTATTACTTTATGTAATCTTTATCTAAGAAATTTATGGTTAGATTCTTTGGTGTTTATGGTTGGAATTGTCATTCTTTCATTATCGTATAAAGAATTTATTATCACCAGACTTAAAAAGTTATTAATCTTTATGTCATATTCCATAGTTGCTGAACTAGTTGTTCAATTAGTTATGCGTTCTCTTACGCTAAGGGTAACAGGTGAAATTGATCCAGCTTTTATCGCATCATATGCTGCTTCTAGATTAGTCTTTTTATCAATTGTTCTTTATTATGAAAAATTCATACAATATCAAAATGGAGAAGAGATACCACCAGAACTGTGGTTGTTAGTTTTTTTAATACCATTTGGTTCTATCATGTTGCTGCTGATATTGTATTATTCCAACGTTTCACGATCTAGTATTTATTATGGTACAGTATTTATTATGTTCTTGAATGTTTTCTCCTTTTATTTGTATGATAAGCAAACTGAATTACATAAAAGAACACTTGATCAAGAACTATATAGGACTCAAAATGATGCATATTTAAGGCAAATGCAAATGATGCAAGATTCTCTAAATGGAGTCCGCTCTATAAAACATGATATCAAAAACCACATGATCGCCATTGAAGCATTAAATGAAGCTGAAAAAAGAATAGAATTAGCGGAGTATATAAAAGATTTAACGAGATCGATTGAACCAAGAAAGTATGTAAATACTGGTAATAATGCGATAAATAGTATTTTAAACTATAAAATTGAAGTTATTGAACGCTCTGGACACGTTATTGAATTGGACTTGTCTTTACCAGCGGATTTAGAGATTAATGCGTTTGATATATCCATTATTATTGGGAATATTTTAGATAATGTGATAGAGGCAGTAGGATATACCAATGAAAAAAGTGAAATTAATTTCACGATGAAATACGAAAAGGGTACATTACTGATTCGTTCTATAAACTCGTTTGATTCAAGTTATCATAAACTGAAAAAGCGTGAAAAAAGAGGTCTCGGATTAAAGAACATAGAACAAATTGTAGATAAATACGATGGTATATTAACCATAGAGGTAGAAAAGGAGCAATATGATATTATCGTTCTTTTATATGTGTAGCTACCATTAGTTTTTACATCAATATGTTTAATTATTACATTCACATATATAAAGAGATATTTGTATGGTAAAAATATACTGTATGGGTATCTTTTTTTGTAAGATAGCCGAATCCTATGCTCCTTTTTACAAGTACATAAAATAGTTATCCGCTAAGTAACTCCCAAATTTTTTATATTTCATTTATCTGGTTCAACCCCTTATTGAGCTAGTGCCTCTGCAGATAATTTAGGAAAAAGGAGCATAGTTTTTTTCGATTGGTGGTGAATAATTTGTGTGTTAAAACGTTATACTATGAAGAAGATTTTGTGAGTAGAGATTTATATGAAAGTAAACTAACAATAAGAGGGTTTGAAATGCACTCCGTAATGGAGCAATATCCAAATTTATTAACTTATGATTTAGAAAGTTATGATTTGTTAATGTATGCTGATCAATTGGTTTCAGAGGATACTCTAAAAATGTTTCAGGAAGTTCGTGCCATAAACCCGACGATGGGGATTGTGTACATCTGTGACTATTTTACAAAGCAAGATCAAATTGATTTATATGAAGCGGGAGTAGACAAAGTGTTTCTAAGTGCCACAGATATTGATGTGGTTGTTGCTGAATTGGGGTCATTTAAAAGAAGGTTGGAAACATTAAATTACAGATTGAAAATTGGAGATGTGTCGTTTAATGTTGCTCAGCAGTATGTTGAAAAAGATAATCGTATGGTACATTTAAATCCGACAGAAGCAAAATTATTGCTACGTCTAGTCGATTCAACAGAAGAAAATATCGTTACAAACAACGAAATCATACACTTATTAAACCAAGCGACAGGTTATGATAGTAAAAGAGGTACAAAAGTGTATATCTATAGGATAAGAAAAAAGCTTCACCGTGTACAAACGGACAAAGTTGAAATAAAAAACAAATATAGTAATGGCTATTACTTGTGGGTAGAAGAATAGAGAACTCCTAGAATAAAGGAGTTCTTTTTAGTACTGTTTTAATCCATGTTTCTGGGACTTTGCTTACTTTACCAAGGATCCCGCCTACAAGTAATCCTCGATCGGAACTTGCTCCACCAATAACTGTATTCTTTTTAATTGCATCTTCATACGATTCAGCAAAATAAAGAAGATGAATAATCAAAGGAACTGCATGATGAATGTTGCAAGCAGTACCGGAATATTCGATTATAAATTGGTCCGTATCTTCCATAGTGATTGCCATTTCTAAATCCTTTTGGAAATGTTGTGGTGCTAAAAGAATAGCATCTCGAATTGCTACTTTCATATTTTCCAAACTTGTTGATCTTTCATAAATGACATCAAACATCTCATATAATTTTATATAATCCGTTTTAGCACTAAGAACTTTTACAAATTCTAGTGCTTTACTAAGATCCGTATGTAAGGCTTTAAACACTAAAAATGGAACAAATCCTACTAACTGATCATCATCGTGTGTTGTATTAACAACAGGATTCTTTTTATACATTTTTTCCATTAAGATTTTTAGAACTAAATCTAAACCATACGATTCTACCCAGCCTTCGTATTCTCCACCTGGTCTTATATAGTCATATAAATCCTCTCGCCACTTATTAGGTGTATATTCATGATCAGCGATTAGTTTTTTATATAAAAGAACCAATAAGTTTCCTTGAAGACTCAAATCTCCAACTTCGTGGTTTGGGTATGCCAAATAACCCTTACGTGATTTCTCGTATACTTCCGGATCGATTGGCCAAAATACAGGCTCCTTATCCTCTGTAATCTTTTTTAGGTAGGACATATTATATATCCAGTTTAAACCTAAAGACGCGCTATTTGCTACTAATGATGCTCTAATCATACAATCACCCCTTTTAATTATTATATCAAATTGTCTTGACACCATAATAAATTTGCTTAAAAAGAAAAGAGCCGAAGCTCTTTTTATAAGTTATAATACATCTCAAACTCGATTGGATGAGGTAACTTGTTTACAAGTAAATGATCTTGTCTGATTCTTTCAATGTGATTTTTAATAATGTTTTCAGTAAATACTCCACCTTGTAATAAGAACTCATAATCTTGCTCTAAGGCAGCAGCAGCTTCCATCAGGTTTGTTGGAAGACTATCTACGTTTTGTTGTTCCTCTTCAGTTAGTGTATATAAATTAAAGTCGTAAGGACCAAATCCAGCAGCCTTAGGATCAATTTTATTAATGATACCATCAAAAGCAGCCATCATAATCGCAGAATATGCTAGATATGGGTTACACGTTGCATCTGGACTTCTTAACTCAAAGCGTTTTTCATCCGCAGTGATAGTGTATCCAGGAATTCTGATTACAGCTGAACGATTCGCAGTAGCATAACCGATTGTTACTGGTGCTTCGTATCCTGGTACAAGACGTTTATATGAGTTTGTTGATGGGTTTGTTAAAGCAGTAATAGCTTTCGCATGTTTTAAGATTCCACCGATTGCATATAGAGATAAATCACTTAAACCACTATATCCAGTCTCATCAAACATAATGTACTTATTTTCTTTCATCATTTGAATATGTACATGTAAACCACTACCACATTCATCTACGAAAGGTTTTGGCATAAATGTAACTGTTTTGTTAGTTGTTTTAGCAACTAAATTAAGTAAGTTCTTAAGTTTCATTGTACGGTCACCCATCTCTTTGATCCCAGCAAAGTTTACTTCAATCTCAACTTGACCAGGTCCACCATTTTCAGAATGGTGATACTTGATAGGAATATTTATTTTTTCCGCTTGTAATGCAACTTCAGTTCTAAACTCATAACTATGGTCGAACGGGCTATCTAAATGATATCCACCATGATGAGGCACTTTAAATCCAACGTTTTGACTGTCATCAGAACCCATGTTCCAGTTTGCCTGTGCTGAATCTAATTTTACTTCCATATGTTGATTTGTATTTTTGAAAGACACGTGGTCTAATACAAAAAACTCAAACTCTGGACCTAAAAGACAAGTATCAGCGATGTCTTTGGCTTTCATGAAATCCTCTGCTTTTTCAGCAATGTATCTTGGATCGTCTTCGAAACGTTTTAGTTCGCTTCCTTTGATAACATAGATATTAGCGATACAAACAATTGTCTTGTGGTCTTTGTATGCATCTAGATAACTACTAGTTACATCAGGAATAAATACCATATCAGATTTTTCTACAGTTAAGAAACCGTAAGAAGAACCATCAAAACCAATTCCTTTTACCATAATATCTTCTGTTAGTTTTTTTGATGTGATAGAAAGTCTGTGCCAACGACCTTTCATATCCACAATTTTAAAATCGATTACTTCTACCTGTTCTTTTTCACAGAAAGCAATCATTTCTTGAATGTTTTTAAACATAATAATCCCCTTATTGTATTGATATTTTGACACACACATTATAACAACACAATGAAGGAAATAAAAGCGTTTTCTAAAATTAGTTGCTCTTTTTTTATATTGTTAAAAAAGTCAATTACATTTACAATATAAAAAACATTTATTTCCATTTAGTTTTTATTGTGAGGAGTCGGTTTTATGAGTAAAAAACATACAGTAATGTTAGTAAGTTTAGGGGCTATTTGGGGAGCTTCATTCATGTTTATGAGGATCTTATCTCCTGTGTTTGGACCAGTTTTGACAGCTAGTTTTAGATTGTTAATCGGGGCTGTTGTTTTAATTTCCTTTTCCAATAAAAACAATATTAAGATGGTTTTAGGAAATTGGAAGTTTTTCCTTATGCTCGGAGCAATTAGTTTAGGAATTCCGTATTTTTTGTTTTCTTTGGCAGCTTTGTATATACCATCAGGCTTGAGTGCTGTACTAAATTCTACATCACCGATTTTTAGTTTTTTGTTTTCGATTTGGTTGTTTAATGAAAAGATTAGTATTCAAAAGATTATTGGCCTTATCTCAGGTACGGTCGGAGTCTTTGTGATTAGTTTGGATGCGCTTGAAGTAACGAGTGATGGCGTTTTATTAGGTATATTAGCTTGCATAATGGCGGCATTTCTTTATGCAGTAACTGGAGCGGTTATTAAGGCGAAGAAGAGGCAAATTGATTCCAGATCCTTAGCGATTGGAAATCAAGTTTTTGGTGGTTTGCTCTTATTACCATTTGTATTGGTATATCCAATCACAGGTGAAGTAACTTGGGATGTAGTTGGGTTACTGATTATTTTTGGAGCAGTAGGTAGTGGTTTAGCTTCAATGTTATATTATAAATTAATGGTAGAAGTTGGACCGTTAAACACATTGACTGTAACCTATCTATTACCAATCTTTGGAGTTTTTTGGGGATTTATAATATTAGGAGAAACACTTACTGTTGAGTTTTTATTAGGAGGTCTTTTAATATTCACCGGTACCATTTTAGTAACGAGAATATTCAAAAAGAGGCTTGACTAAGCCTCTTTATTTTTGTACTTTTCCATTTATAATAGTGTGTCCTTCTAAACGTAATAAATCGATTTGCATCTGTCTTCCCATCGGGTCTTGAATCGACACTTCCATCTTGGAGTTAATTACTCTCCACCACGGTAGATTGTGTTTCTCTGTGGATGTTTTTAAGATTCTAGCTACTTGCCTTGCTCCGTTAGGATGTCCTGCTATTTCGCTTACTTCTTTATAGGATAAAATCTGTCCTTGTTCGATGTTTTGAATCACATCAATAATTCTTTCACTAAATGTCTTATCCAATTGGACCTCCTAAAATAAGACGTATTAGAAGTAATATTGTGATGTGTGCAGGATAAAAGATATACGCAACCCATTTGTTTAAACGAGGTCCTCTGTAAAAGTCCTGTAAAAAGATAAATGGTAATGCAATCAAAGACCTCATTTGGAAGAAGTATCCTGTTAGTTGTGGAAAACCTCTACTAATAAAGTCCCATACTTCGCGAAAGTTTGTAAGCATCTCCCAAAATGATTGATTGTGATACGCTGCAAGTGTTTGAACTCCATAAATATAAGGGAAGATAAACGATAAGATAATATATAGATAAAATACTGTCATCCACTTTCTATCAAACAGATAGAATATCAGAATTATTAAGATACCATAGGTACCGTAACTAAATCCAAACGATTCGATATTATATTCCAACACTTGAGGTAGTATAATTAAAAGAATAATTACAATAAGAATTGGCCATCGTTTTGGATTTGACTTAAATCGTTCAATTGTATCTAATATGAATGTTGAATATAAGAAGAATAAAATTACATTAAAATGCCACGGGTTGGGTTCTATATTATAGTTTAAAAATATATACGGTATTTGAGCAATTAAACCAAACAGTAATAAACGTAGTTTGTACTTTCTTCTGTCAGAAGTATTTTTATACCCAATTGTAATTAAATAGGCAAAGATTGGAAATGCAATCCTACCAATGAATCTAAGATATATAGCACTAGGAAATAAAAGTACACCCGTGTGATCAACAAACATAGTTACCAAAGCAATAATTTTTAAAATGTCGTTTCGTTTCATATTGATTCCTCCTTCTTTATTGTACAATATTCAAAATAGAATGGTAGTAGATATTCACTAAAACGGACGTTTTGTCTGTTTTTTGTTTTTTTATATAGTATTGAAAAAGGAATTATAGTATTATTAAGTATATTGTAGGTTATCCGCTTTCGAGCTAAAGATAACATTGACTAGTATCATATATTATTAATTCATACATATCCCCTAATAGTGTGTTGTTAATAGGAATTATCCTCACCTTGATTCTAGTCGCTGAAGTGCCACTACCCGGTGGTACTTTTTTTATGCAATTTAACTATTATTTGATACAATATTGTGAAGGAAAGATAGGTGATGTTTATGCAGAAATATGATTATCGAGAAGAAGTGGGAGTATTGACTGGAAGTGGAGTATATTTGTTAAGTGAACAGACGATATCGGAGTTTATGAAGTTGTTGGATGACACAATTTATAAAGTAACTCAAGACGGAGATTATTATGTAGAAGTGATTCAAGAACGCTTTAATAAAGTTGTTGTATTAGATAAAGATTACATGGGTGAAGGAGAAAAAAAACTGGGTCGTATTTTAATGAAAAGTTTTTTAACTACAATTAGAGATTGTTCTCTAAAACCAGAAAAAATTTTATTTTACAATGAAGCAGTACGATTATCAGCTGATGATGAATTTGTACCAATCTTGAAAGAATTACAAGAATCAGGAGTGGATTTATTGTTGTGTGGTACTTGCATAAAGTATTTCGAAATTGAATATCAAGTTGGTAAGGTTTCAAATATGTTTTCGATTTTAGGAGTTCAAATGAACTCGAATCAGGTTATAAAACCATAATGTTAATTATATTTAATAAAGAACGATTGGTTTTTGATGCAAGAGATTTACTTGTTGGAAAGAAAACAGAAATTATCAACTTACCAATTTCAATTGAATTAAAGTTTTTCAATGGGGTTGCACCTTGTGGGTTAGCCTTAAAAGTTCAAATAGAAGATAAGCAAGCCATAGTACAAATATTGAAAGAAAATGGGATAAGTATTCATTCCATATTTGAGGTAAATGTAGATGATCAAGAATACAAAAGAGTTACAAGCTTCTAGTGTTAAGGCATTATATGAGGCGAATGAATGGTATGCATACACAAATGATTTTGATTCATTAATGAAAGGAATTAAAAATTCACTAGATGTATTTGCATACTTTGAAGAGGATGTATTAGCAGGATTAATCCGTGTTGTTGGAGATGGACATACAATAACCTATGTTCAAGATATATTATTATTGCCTGAGAAACAAAACAAGGGAATAGGGACAACTTTAATGAAGAGAGTATTAGAAAAATATAAAAATGTGAGACAAATTGTTTTGTTGACGGATAAACGTCCTGAGCAATTACACTTTTATGGAAAGAATGGTTTTATAGATGTTACTGAAATTGGATGCACCGGGTTTACCTACGTTAGAAATTAGAAGAGCAAACGAAGAAGACACAGAATTCTTTTATCATTGGTGGAACAATGGTGAGTTAATGTCAAATGTTGGTTTTGATACTGGATTGGACATTTCAAAAGAAAATACAATAAAAAGTATATCTAGTGGAAATTTGTTTATCGTATTATATGGCGGAGAACCGATTGGTGAAGTGAATTATAAAGTGAGAGATATGTATGAGTTTGGGATTAAGTTAATTCCAGCATATCAAAACAAAGGACTTGGAAAAACAGTGCTAAGTTTATTTTTTGAGTATTTATATTACATAGGAGCAAAAAACTTAGTTGCAGATGTATTGGTATCAAACAAACGAGCGCAAAAACTGTATTCTAGTTTAGGATTTAAGGTAGTAGAAGTTAAGAAAGGTGGCTGGGTAGATCCTGAAGGAGTCAAAAGGGACTATCTAATTATGGTGAAAGAGTATGGAAAATAAGGACCACAAAACAATTGCGATTACTTGTTTTAATGAAGCTTGGAATTATTTAGACAAAGAAGATCTTAACAACTCAGAAAAAGTTGAGTTACTTCATTTAGTACATACATCAAGATACCACTGGGATAAAGTGGGTACGATAACGCACCGAGCTAGAGGAGAATGGCAAATTTCAAGAGCGTATTCTAAACTTAAATTATTTGATGCCGCTTTGTTACATGCTAATGTATGTATGGCTTTAACTGTTGAAGGTGAATTAGGTGGATTCGACTTACCGTTTGCATATGAAGCAGTAGCTAGGGCGAAGGCTGGATTAGGTTTATCTTACAAGGAAGAACTGCAAACAGGGATTTATTATGCTGAAAAAATAGAAAATCAAGCTGACAAGGATTACACATTGACGGAGTTGAAATCAGTCAAATAGTTTCGTCAAGGGGGGGAATATTTCTCCCCTTTTCTTTGTTGGTGTAAAATATAGATGTAGAAGTAAATAAAAAGGGGTGAGGAAAATGAAGAAGTTAAATAAACCAATGTATAGATTCTTCAAACGTGAGTTAGAATCTCACAAGGATCGTGGAACGATTACTCAAACCCAAGTTGATGATATCATGGAGTCATACTTTGAAGGGTATGGGTTAAGTTTTATTAAAATTGTACTCACGATTGGCGCAATACTTCTTGGTTTAGGTGTGATATTGTTCATCGCAAGTAATTGGGATGATATGAGTCGATTCCTAAAAGTACTTGTAATTGTAGTTGGTATTGGAAGTTCATTGTTTACATCATATAAACTCGAGAAGAACTATCCAAGAACATCTGAGGCTTTCTTGTATTTAACAGTATTATTATTTGGTGCAGGAATATTTTTAATCCAACAAACATTTAATATTACCGATAGATACTTTATAGCGTTCTTATTATGGGCTATTGGGTCCTTTGGTATGGCGTTTACTTATAAAAGAACATTACTTTATATATTTGCTCAAGGACTAGTTTTTACTTATTTGGTAGCGAATGTTGACTATATGGTGATACCTATTGGAGTTATAATGATTGTTTTATTCTACATCACAAATAAATACTTTAGTTTTAATAAATTTAATATATTATTAACAACTGCAATCAGTTTGATGTTCTTGCTTGTTAATGTTTTATTCTATTATGAAGTAGATGGCATTTATAATTCATTTATCTATTTAGCAATTGGTATTACATTATATTACGTAAATCATAACATCCACCGAGATGTATTTAAGCAGGTCGGACTTGTAACAATTGGTATCGGAGGGTTTGCCTTAAGTTTTAAGTATTTGTGGGAGCAGTTACCATTTATCACAAATGGTGATTTTTATTCCATTTCATTTGGTATAATATTTGTTATCTATTTGTTAAGTTTGGTAGAAAAAAGACATATTATACCACTGCTTTGGACGTGTGTAATGATTATTCGTTATTACTTTGATCAACTGTATGACTTTTTACCAAAATCGCTGTTCTTTATTATTGGTGGAGCAATTTTATTAGGGTTCGGGTTCTATATTGAACGTTTCAGAAAAGGGGGTTTAGAAGATGAAAAACTTTCTTAAAACTGATATGAAATATCTTATTACCTTCATTGGATTAATGATTCTTTTATTAATACCAACGATTAAACCAGTATTTATTATGGTGTTTGGTGAAGAAATTCATCTAGAAGTAACAGGTTATGATCCAACAGATCCATTTAGAGGAGACTTTGTCAGACTAGGTTATGTTGAATCTATTATCGACAAGGATTTGTTTGATGCAACAATCAATACGATTGAATATGGCGAAAATATGCACCGAGAAACAGTTTACGTATCGTTGATAAAAGTAGGAGAGTATTACCGAGTTAGTAAGGTGTCTTTACATAAACCAGATGGAGTCTATTTAAAAGCAGAATTTTCTTATTTTGAGTATTCCTGGGATGAACATACCGAAACATTAGAAGCGATGGTTGTTCGTTATGATTTAGATCGTTTCTACGTAGAGGAAAATACAGGATATGATCTAGAAAAAGAAGTCAGAGATGGAAATGCCTATAGTGTTTTGAAGGTTTTAAATGGTGAAGCAGTACTGGTAGATGTACGGTTAAAATAGTTCATTTGTTAAACATTTGGAGAGTCTAAGCGTTTTCAAACGAAAAATAGGCTAATAAATTTGACAATGAAGAGCTACATTCCTATAATTTTTATAACGTTATGAAAAGGCGTAACAAAAAAGCGGATCCATGGCGAGTCTTTTGACTTGTCATGGATTTTTTTATACAAGGGGGATATTTATGTTAAAAGAATTTTCATTAAGAAGAAATAGTGCTTTGTTAAACTTTACAGCGAAATACTGTACGAATGAAAAAGAAATCCTAGCATCTAGTGGATTTGAAATCGTTCTATCAAAGTTTATTAGGTCACTAGCAAAAAGAGATGCATTATTGTTAGATTATTTTGAGGAGAAGTTCCCTGAAGGTGATTTACAGGAAAGAGTTATTGTTTTGTTTAAATTGTTGTTGGTCCTAGATATTGACGAAGTAAAAAAACAAGATAAAGCATTTGAGATGATATTACAGGAACAAGAACAAATCGCTGAGTTTGTAGAACTACTATATAACTATTGGCGTTCTGTTGATCGTTATGCTGTAATCCGTAATAGAAAGCAGTCCTTAGGAATGCAAAATGTAAACTTTATTGAAGCGAGTAACGACTTTACAAACTTAGTGTTATCTCTATATAGACAAATCAGTCAGACAATAGAAGGAAAAACATATAATGTATATCGTCAATTATCAGCAGGTGTTAATGCAGGTATTGTGTTGACTGAATCGGAATGGATTGCTCCTGAAGCATTTAAGTTTTTAGAAGAGGTTCCGTTCATTGAATCTATCATCTTGAGACCACCGTTTATTACGTATCCAAAACAATATACAAGAAAAGGATTATTCGAAGAATTCACAGAATCTCCATATGCTGATATGTCAATTAATCCAGATCATTGGTTCTGTTTTCCTGCCAAAGTAGGGGAGTATCTAGTGTATGTCTATTTCCATAGGGAATATATGGTACATGGTGTTACATTATGTAATCTATTTGAACTAGCGAAAGCGGAGGAGTATGAAGATAAAAATCCTGATATGATTTATATCTTTGGAGCGAAAAACAAAAAAGAAAAGACTGTAGGCTATTATTTCGAAGGTGATACACTCGTAGGTTATGCAAACAACTGTGATGAGATTGATTATTTTGGCTATATGAAAAAAATGTTGTTAACATTACATAACCTAAAACAAATCAACAACCAAAACTTACCTATACATGGTGCGATGGTAAATGTTGTATTAAAAGATGGAACGACTTCAAATATTGTCATTATGGGTGATAGTGGTGCTGGTAAATCAGAAAGTTTAGAAGCATTTAGAAAATTGAGTGCCAAATATCTCAAGAACATAAAAATCATCTTTGACGATATGGGTACATTTAAATTAGAGAACGGTCAAGTTATAGGATATGGTACTGAGATCGGTGCATTCGTACGACTTGATGATTTAGAAGAAGGATATGCTTATAATGAAATGGATAGAAGTGTATTTATGAATCCAGACAAAACAAATGCAAGACTGGTTATGCCCGTTGCCACATATAAGGACATTATGAAAGGGTATCCTGTTGATATGTTCTTATATGCCAACAACTATGAGGATATGGAAAATACTCTGGCGTTCTTTGATGATGAAAACAATGCTAAAGAAGTGTTTGTTTCAGGTAGAAGGAGAGCTAAAGGAACTACAAGTGAGGTAGGTATTGTAGATAGTTATTTTGCCAATCCTTTTGGAATGGTACAAGAAAAAGACAAGTCAGATAGGATTATTAGTACATTCTTTGAAAAGCTATTTACAAACAAAATTCCAGTAGGACAAATTTATACAAAACTGGCAATAGAAGGATTAGAAACAGAAGGTCCTTTACAAGCAGCGAAAGAACTACTTGATTATATAAGGAAGTAAAAAGAAGAAACACTTTTATCGAAAAAAGTGTTTTTTTCATTTCCGTTGACAGAAAATAGTTATTGTGTATAATAGTTATAGAAAGTAATAGTTATGCTTCATAACTAATTTAAGGAGGATCATATGGACGAAAAATTAGTTTTGTATTTTACAGACTACATACCTGTGATACATAAAAAAATCTTTAAAGGTACGCATAGAAAATTTCATGAAAAATATACAAGACATCAAATGCATTTGTTGTGGATGGTGTCTAACAATGGTAAAAAACCTATGCGTTTTTTTGGTGAAAGGCTTTTGATCTCGAAACCGAATATGTCTGCATTGGTGGGTAGACTAGAAGATGAAGGACTACTGAGAAGAGTACATGATGCAGAAGATCGTCGCAAGGTACTAATCGAGATTACCGAAGGTGGTACCAATGTACTGAAAGAGCATGGAAAAAAGCTTCACAATGTAGTAAAGGAACGCTTAAGCGTTCTGTCAGATGAAGAAAAGATAACATTAATTGACTCCTTTGAGACAATTGAAAGAATACTAGAAAAAATTGAGGGGTAGGAAATGGTTAAATTATTTAGATATTTAAAACCGTATAGTTTACAAGTTCTTTTAGTAATGGTTCTTGTAGTAGTACAATCGTTTACTGAACTAATGTTACCCACCTTATTAGCAGATATTGTTGATATTGGGGTAGTAAACAGTGATAACAACTTTATATTGCAAACAGGAGTTTATATGATTCTAATTGCGTTGGTGGGATCTATAAGTACTATTTGGAAAGCATATTTGAGTGCAAGAGTATCATCTGCATTCGGAAGAACGATTCGTGAAGAAGTATTTACGAAAATTGAATCTTTTAACGCAAAAGAGTTTGATAAAATAAGTGGTTCAAGTTTAATCACGAGGACAACAAATGACGTTACTCAAGTACAAAGAGTAGTTGTGCAAATCATGAATATGTTCTTACGAGCACCGATGTTGGCAATTGGTGGTGTGATCATGGCGCTGTCACGCGATGGAGAATTATCAATTATTTTAGCAGTAGCAGTTGTGGTAATGGTTATCTTAGTAGCCTTTGTTGCATCAAAAGCAGTGCCTTTGTTTAAATCGTTACAGTTAAAGGTTGATAGATTAAATTTATTATTACGAGAAAGATTAACAGGAATTCGTGTTATTAGAGCGTTTGACCGTACAAAATTAGAAAAGGAAAGATTTTCCGAAACAAATCAAGATGTTATGAATACATCACTAAGAATTAATAGACTGATGGTTTCAATGATGCCACTTATGACATTGCTATTTAATACAACTTCAGCTGTTATTATTTATTTTGGAGCGTTTAGAGTAGATGCTGGTGGATTGTTAACAGGGGATTTAATTGCGTATATACAATATGTAAATATGATTATGTTTTCATTAATTATGTTTACCATGATGTTTGTACTTATCCCAAGAGCTCAAGTATCTGCGAAGCGTATTAATGAAGTATTAGAATTAGATGTTGATGTAAAAGCTCCTTTAAAACCACGAGTAGAACACATCGAAAATAGCATTGAGTATAAAAATGTAGCATTCTCATACAATGGAGCAGAACGTAATGCCATTGAAGGGATTTCATTTAAGGTTAGTGCTGGAGAAACATTAGCAATCATTGGTGGGACAGGTAGTGGTAAATCAAGTATTATAAATTTATTACCAAAACTATACAACCGTACCGAAGGAGAAATTCTAGTAGGTGGTGTCGAAATCGATGCATATGGATTAGAAAACTTAAGAGACGAAGTTTCCTTTGTTCCGCAAAAAACGATGTTGTTTGGTGGAACGATACGAGAAAATATTCAGGCAGGTAGTGAGATATCTGATGAAGCTATCCATGAAGCATTAAGAGTTGCTCAAGCAAGTGAGTTTGTAGATGAATTAGAAGAAGGATTAGATTATCAAGTATCACAAGGTGGAATGAACTTATCTGGAGGACAAAAACAACGTCTTTCTATTGCGAGAGCGTTAGCTAAAGATTCGTTAGTTTATGTGTTTGATGATTCATTTAGTGCTTTAGATTTTAAAACGGACAGCAAATTGAGAAAAGAGTTAAAAACAAGATTAAAAGACAAAATTCAAATCGTTGTGGCGCAAAGAATTACATCGATTAGAGATTCTAAACGTATTTTAGTATTAGATAAAGGTACAATTGTTGGGGATGGTACACATCAAGAGTTGATTCAACACTGTAAAGTGTATCAAGATATTGCCTATTCTCAACTAAGCGAGGAGGAGTTATAATGAGCGAACAAAATAAAGAACTAAAAAAAGTAACTCAACGTCGTCGCCAAACTGGACCAGGTCATGGTCCTGGTGGTGGAAGAATGAACATAGGTGGTGCAAAGGCAAAAGATTTTAGAGGTACGTTAAAACGATTAATCTCTTATGTTGCAGATTATAAAATATCAGTGATCATTGTATTGATTACTGCAATCCTGTCTGCAGCATTTAATGTAATTAGCCCAAGAGTTATGGGGTTGGCAACAACGGAAATTTTTGAAGGATTCACATCTAAGCAAAATGGTGGGACAGGAATCGACTTTACCTATATTGGTTATATAGTTATTGCGTTAATTGCGTTATACTCAGTGTCATCATTATTCAGTTTTGTTATGAGTTATCTGATGGTAGGAGTTACACAAAAAACAACATACAGAATGCGTAACGAAGTAAATGAAAAATTAGAAAAACTTCCGCTTAAATATTATGATACAAATGCTCACGGAGACATCCTATCAAGAGTAACAAATGATATTGATACAGTGGCTGGAACAATGCAACAAACATTAACACAAGTTATTACTGCGATGGTAACAATCATTGGTGTTATCGTGATGATGTTCTCGATCAGTTGGATTATGACATTGGTTGTATTTGTAACACTACCTGTTTCTATGTTCTTTGTTAGTAGAATATCAAAAAGAAGTAGAGTGTATTTTAGAAAACAACAAAAAGAACTTGGGGACTTAAACGGTCATATTGAAGAAATGATTTCTTCCCATAGGGTTGTCAAATTGTTTAACTATGAAAAAAAATCAATTGAACAGTTTGTAAAGTCAAATGATGAGTTGTATGACGCTGGATGGAAAGCACAATTTATTTCAGGAATTATTATGCCAGTGCTGAATTTTGTTAGTAATATAGGATATGTTGTTGTTTCAGTTGTTGGTGGTGCTTTAGCCTTAACAGGTAGATTATCTATCGGGAACGTACAAGCATTTATTCAGTATTCACAACAGTTTAACAGACCAATTATGCAAACAGCGAATATTGCGAATATTATACAATCAGCGATCGCAGCTGCAGAGCGTGTATTCGAAGTGTTGGATGAAGATGAAATGGTATTTGAAAATGATGCTGAGTTAATCGTTACAGATGGAGCAGTATGCTTTAACAATATTGATTTTGGGTATGTAGAAGGTACACCTGTTATTAATGATTTAGATGTTAGAGTAAAACCAGGGGAAACAGTCGCAATTGTCGGACCAACTGGTGCTGGTAAAACAACACTTGTTAATCTTCTGTTGAGATTTTATGAACTTAACAATGGTTCAATAACAGTAGATGGAACAAACATTACAGAAGTTACAAGAGGTTCATTAAGAGAAAACTTTGGTATGGTACTTCAAGATACATGGTTGTTTAATGGAACGATTAAAGAAAACATTCGCTACGGTAGATTGGATGCTACTGATAAAGATATATATGAAGCCGCAAAAGCTGCAAGAGCAGATCACTTCATTAGGACATTGCCGAATGGATATGACACTGTTTTAAATGAAGAAGCAAATAATATTTCTCAAGGTCAAAAGCAGCTTCTAACAATCGCTAGGGCATTGTTAAAAGACCCAAAAATCTTAATCTTAGATGAAGCAACATCGAGTGTAGATACTAAAACAGAGGTAGATATTCAAAGAGCAATGGAAACATTAATGGCAAATAGAACAAACTTTGTCATTGCACACAGATTATCAACTATTAAAGATGCAACAAACATTTTAGTAATGAATGATGGATACATCGTAGAACAAGGTTCTCATGAATCCTTGTTAGAACAAAATGGATTCTATGCCGATTTGTATCGTTCACAATTTGCAAACTAAAAAATAAAGACACTTCAAAAAGTGTCTTTTTACTTAGAATATTAAGAAGTAAATCACTGGAATAAACAAAGCCGGAATAAGATTTGCCAAACGGATTTTAGTTACTCCTAAGATATTTAGAGCAATTCCTATGATTAATATCCCACCAATCGCAGACATATTAACGACAACATCATCTGTTAAAAACTGAGATACGCTTCCTGCTAACAGCGTGATCGAACCTTGATAGATAAATACTGGGATAATACTAAACAATACACCAATTCCAAGTGTAGAAGCAAATACGACTGAAGTAACACCATCAAGTGTACTTTTTATATACAAAGTATTATGATCACCAGTTAACCCGGATTCAATTGCTCCATATATAGCCATTGCCCCAACACAATAAACAAGAGTAGCTGTAACAAACCCTTTGGAAAAATTTCCTTCACCAAATCGATCAGATATTTTATCTGCAAACTTGTTTAGTCCTTGTTCAATACCAATCAGTTCCCCAATGAGAGCACCTAGAGCTAAACTAACTAATACTAATAAAGGCATTGTCATTTCAATTGCACTCATAATTCCAATCGCAATTGTTCCTAAAGCCATTGCATCTTGGATGGTTTTTGTTGTTTCTCTTTTTAGTCCTCTTCCAAATAATAATCCGACAGTAGAACCAACTATAATAGCTAATACATTGACGATAGTACCTAACATTTGCATCACCTCTTTGGAATATTATACACTTATTTATCCTAAACTAAGCTATAAACCGTTTACATTTATGATTATAAATAGTGTCTATGTTTTGACATTCAAAGCAAAATCTCCATATAATTTAGTTAGTATACACTCTTTCTTGGTGTTGAGTGCCTACTTATTTTAAAAAGGGAGGCAAAACAATGATTAAGATTAGCAAGAAAACTGGGCTTTATATTGATAAGGTCATAGAAAGTGTAAAAAGCAAGAATGGACATCAAAAAGAATTCGTGCAAGCAGTGGTAGAAGTACTCGAGTCCTTGGCGCCTGTTCTAGAAAAAAAACCAGAATATATTGAACAAAATATATTGTGTAGACTTGTTGAACCAGAAAGAGGAATTTCTTTTAAAGTTCCTTGGGTAGATCGTAATGGACAAATTCAAGTCAACAAGGGATTCCGATATCAGTTTAATAGTGCTATAGGACCTTATAAAGGGGGATTACGATTCCACAAAAGTGTTTATTCAGGAATTATTAAGTTTTTAGGATTTGAGCAAATTTTTAAAAACTCTTTGACATCCCTACCTATGGGTGGAGGTAAAGGGGGATCAGATTTTGATCCTAAAGGAAAAACAGATGATGAAGTATTGGCTTTTTGTACCTCATTTATGACAGAGTTGCAACGTCATATTGGTATCCACACAGATGTTCCTGCTGGTGATATTGGAGTAGGTGGACGAGAAATTGGATACTTATTCGGCGCGTATAAGCGCGTGAATGCTGCGTTTGAAAATGGGGTTTTAACAGGGAAAGGACTAGAATATGGTGGATCTTTAATTCGTCCGGAAGCGACGGGTTATGGGGCAGTCTATTTCGCAAATGAAATGTTAAATCATGATGGGTTAACATTTAACGATAAAACAGTATTGGTCAGCGGATATGGTAATGTAGCCTGGGGAACATGTAAAAAGGTGCGTGACTTAGGAGGAAAGGTTGTAACAATCTCTGGTTCAGACGGATATGTGTATGACCCTGATGGAGTCATCACCGATGAAAAGATTGATTATTTATTGGAGGTAAGATTAAAAGATGATGTAACACTAGAAGACTATGCGAAAAAGTTCAAGTGTGCATTTTATAAAGATGAAAAACCGTGGGGAGTTCCTGCGGATGTAGCCATTCCATGTGCTACGCAAAATGAAATAAATATTGATGACGCTAAACTACTGGCTAAAAATGGAGTAAAATACGTTGTAGAGGCCGCAAATATGCCTGTAGACTCTGAATCAATCGATTATTTAACAAATCAAGGGGTCATCATTGGACCTGGTAAAGCGGCAAATGCGGGCGGAGTCGCGGTATCTGGTTTAGAAATGAGTCAAAACTCTATGCGATATTCTTGGACAGCGGAAGAAGTAGACGAGAGGTTACATGAAATTATGAGAACAATATATAACTCATGTGTTTTTGCTAGTGAAGCGTATGACCTTGGATACGATTTAATCGCAGGAGCAAATATAGCTGGATTCGAAAAAGTTGCGAAAGCAATGATTGCACAGGGTAAATATTAGGGGTCTTTAGTGACTCCTTTTTTTTATATGGTAAAATATAGTAGGTGATAATATGATCATTTCAAACATTGGCATCAAGAAGAAATTATCAAACAAAGAACTTATGGAAGCAGCAGCTGTCTTTGCAGATGCTTTTTCTTCGCATAAAAACATAAAGAGAATCTTCTCAAAAAAAAGAAGCCTTTATTATCTTTTTTTAACATTTTTAAAAGTCATCAATAATACGGGAGATATTCTTATTCATTATATTGATGAAGAACCGATTGGATATTTAACATTTATGGAACCCAAAAATGGGAAGGATATAACATTGCCTAGAATGTTACGGTATGGATTTGGATCTTTATTGATGTTTTTAAGTGTAACTATTAAAGACTTAAGAAAGGTATTTGCTTATATAGGAGATTATTCTGACAAAAACGAAATTAAAGGTAAAAACATCCATCTGATGCAAGCAGCTATTAAACCCATGTTTAAAGGACAAGGTTTAATGAGTATACTTTTTAAACAAGCAACAGAGGTTTTCGAAGAGTATGATGCGATTGTATTAGAAACGAGTGATCCAAATAATGTGGGATTATATAAACACTTAGGGTACGAAGTAGTACAAAAAATTGATGAATTATACATTTTTAGAAAGGATTTAAGCGCATGAACATAGTAATTACAGGTGGTACAAGAGGTATTGGTAGAGGACTGGTTGAGTATTTTATTTCAAAAGGACACAATGTTACATATACAGGTACAAATGAAAAAACACTTATTTCTTCTTATGAAGATTTGGAAAAGAATTATCACGAAGTCCTGTGTGATGTAAGAAATCCAGAAGATATTGAACATTTGTATTATGAAGCTGTTAATCGATTCGGTAGAGTTGATGTGTGGTTTAATAACGCTGGTGTAAATCAAGAAAGAGGGAACATCTCGGAGATTTCTTATGAAGAGATTGACAGAGTAGTTGATATTAATATTAAGGGCAGTTTATATGCTAGTCATTATGTACTAAAAAAAATGCATGAAGAAGACCATGGTATTTTGTACAACATGGAGGGTTTAGGTTCTGATGGTAGAAAAATTCCCGGGACATTATTGTACGGCGGTTCAAAAAGACTGATTCGTTATATCACAAAAGGTATGGAAAAAGAAGTTAGGGGCAATGTTAGAGTGGGACGTATTAGCCCAGGTATGGTTCGAACGGATCTTTTGCTAGAGGATATCCAACCTGATGCAAAAAGAATTGTTGATATATTATCTGATGAAGTAGAAATAGTAACAAACTATATTGGAAAACAAATTGAGTCCGGAAAACAAAATATATTTTGGTTGACAAATCGAAAGGTACTATGGAAGTTTACTCGTTCACTATTCAAAAAAAGCACAAATTAATGTGCTTTTTATATATATACTTTTGGGATGCGCGCCAGTTCAACTGGCACTATATAAATTCCCCAAAAACATAGAGCGGGACTATAATAAATTGCCTAGATTCACATATAGTTTGTGTCCGAACTATAATTTATTGTATCTAGAAGTTTGTTTTAATACAACTCAAGTGCTTAAACAACATATGTTATAATTAATCGAGGTGGTTATATGAGACAGGCACTTTTATTTGATGTAGAAACAACGGGATTAGATTTTAGAAGTAACCAGATTATAGAATTTGGTTATCTTTTATTAAACTTAGAAAGTACAAAAATGGAAATTATAGAAGAAAATAATTATTTGATTAAGTATGATAAGCCATTACCGGAAGAAATTGTTGAAATCACTAATATTACAGACGAGATGTTAAAAGAGGGTATTGAAGAAGAAGAACTTGCTGAAAAACTAAAACATATTATTTCAAAAGACACAATTTTAATGGCGTATAATGCACAGTTTGATGTGAATTTTTTACGTGAACTATTGCGTAAGAATGATATAGAATATTTGAACAATGATATATTGGATGTAATGGTAGTATATAAAGAGTTATATAAATACCCACATAGACTAACAGATGCGATTACAGAGTTAGGACTGGAAAAGGATGTCGTTAACTCACATAGAGCTTTGGATGATGCAAAAGCAACGTTAGCTGTTTTAGAGAAGTTAGTAGAGGAATACAAGATTACCAAAGAAGAAACACATCGTCCTTCATGGTATATGAACAAAATAAGTCACCATTACAAATATCCTCCAAAGGTTGAGGATAAAATACCGAATATAGCCTATAGAAAGTTTAAATACACAGATAAGTTCGCAACATTAGAAGATCATAGAAGAAAAAACTCCTTTAAATAGGAGTTTTTTATTGTAATTGATTCAAGATATCTAAAAATGTTTCTTCATTCGCAAATCCTCTATGTTCTTCAAACAATTCCCCATCTTTATAGAACAGTATCGTTGGGTCTGCATAATGACCGATCTCGCTTCTATATATTTCAGAATCATCTGAACGAGAGTGTAAATAATATACCGTATCAAAAGCACTGTTACCAACAGCACTATGAAGTTCAGGTACGGTTCTTTGACAGAATGGTCATGTCTCCCTACCGATAAATACGATAAATGTTTCACCTTCATCTATAAGACTATACACTTCATCGCTGGTACTATCTTGAAAGTACATATTGTCGATATCATATTTTTCTCCAAAATCATCTCGAACGAATGGTTCAGAGTTTTCAGTAGTGCCCATAGTATCATCTTCTGTGTCTTTTGGTTGATTGTAGTCGAGAATTGTATAAATACCAAATATAACTAATATCGCAACAAAAACACCAATAACTATATTTCTCAATTTATCTTGCATCCTTTCTTTAATCGGTAATCTGTATAAAAATAACCGATTGCCACAATTAGTAAGGCCAATAATTTGTATTCAATTCCAGCCGGTGCAATTGCAGGTAGTGCAAAGTTAATCCCAATCACTGCTAATAGACTGACTCCACAAGAAGTACAACCAGCAAAGACAGCACCGATAACATTTCCTACACTAACACCAACTGATGTTCCTACTTTGTTTACAACAATGTTTTCAACTGTTATTGCTGAAACATATGAAATAAGGATGTTTAATACAAATGTTAATGCAAATACATGCCATCCAAATGCACCAATCAACATCGAATAGTTTTGGAAACCTAAATTATCTAAAAATACATATAGGGCGAATAATACAAAGAAAACAATATATTTAACATTCTTCATACAACATCCCTCCTTTGAACTTATTGTAAAGATAAATTGTAAATAAGACTTCATATTTGCAATAAAAAAAAGCACAGATGTGCTTTTTTAGAAAATTCTGATAATTTCTTTTGCTAAGTCGTCAAACTCTTTACTCAAAGGATCAGACTCAACAAATAAACTATGATACTTACCGTTATCAGGTTGTGTTAATGGTAATGTAGCTAATAATTCAGTTTCTAGTTCGTAAGCAACTTGTGCTCCCCCACCTTTACCGAATACTCTATGTTTTGTACCTTCAACATCTAAATAACTCATGTTCTCAACTACACCTAACAATGTATGGTTTAATTGTTTTGCCATTAATCCAGCTCTAACCGCTACATGTGCAGCACTAGGATGAGGAGTTGTGATTAACAACTGTCTTGATTGTGGAATCAATTGAGCGATATCTAATGCAACATCACCAGTACCTGGTGGTAAGTCAATTAGGATATATTCAATATCTTTATTCCAATCTACATCATGTAAGAAGTGTTTTAAAAGTTTTTGTAACATTGGTCCACGCCAAATTAATGGTTTATTTCCTTGAATAAGCATGCTTGTTGTAATTACTTCAATGTCTTCTTGAACAACAGGAGAAATCAATTCTCCTACTTGAGTTGGTAATTCGGTGATTTCCATTACTTGGTTAATGCTTGAACCATAGATATCAGCATCTATTAAACCAACCTTTTTACCTAATCTTGTTAGAGCCATCGCTAGGTTTGCTGTAACAGTAGATTTCCCTACTCCACCTTTACCAGATGATACAGCTAAGAATTTAACTTGGCTATTCTCACCTAAAATGTCTGTTTCTTGTGAAGAACGAGTATTTAGCTTTACATACTCAATTTTAACTCCACCGATTCCAAGTCCAATTTTTAATTCTTTCATAATTGCATATTGGAATTCATCTAATTGTGGCATTTTGTCATCACTTAATCCGATTACAACATTAACTTTGTTTGCTTCAGCATCAAAATCAATTTTACGAACACCACCATTTTCCTTTAATGTTTTACCATTTGAAGGGTCAATCATTTGTTCTAATATTTGTCTGATTTTATCTGTCATCAGTCTATTACCTCCTATGTTATAATGAAACATAAATATATAAGCATATGTCCACAAACATTATACATTAAAGAGGTGATATAGTTGAATCAAATTGATAAGAATTTTTCATGGTTTGAGGAAAGGGTGTACATACAAGACGAGGAAAACTTCAAAACGTACATGAAATTAAAGGGAATTGAACGAATTAAGAAAGCTTATTATGTGTTAAAACCCCACTTAAAGAAAATAACGGATAAGGATATTGCGGATATCTATATTTATGACCTTAGATTAAGGAGAAATATTTATTATTACATTACAATGTTCGAAGTATACCTTAGAGCTCAGTTAAGTAATAATTTGAATAAATCAGATTTTGATCTAAACAAATACGATTTAAAGAGTGGAGACTCGATGTTCGAAATACTAGAAGAATCTACATTTGGTAAGTTGATCGGTCTTTATGATGATTTATCAGATCAGGAAATTGATTCTTTAATGGAGTATGATTATCACAAAAGAGACTTTATCAGAAGATTAGTAGCTGTTAAAGATTTAAGAAACGCAGTTTTTCATCATAATTTCTTATTGGATTTTACAGGGTACGCTAGTTGTGAATACAACGGCTTAAATGCTTGTACTCTTTTATCAAATTTATTGAATTTCTATGAGGTTTTACCAAGAGAACTGAAGGGTAGATTTGTTAGAAGAATTAACAAAACAGATGAACGTCTTAGAGTCCCAAAAGACTTAAAAATAGAATTAAGAAAATAACAGGCTCGATTGATGAGCCTGCTTTTATTTTAGTACCATTGGTTTTATCAAATGAAGCTTTAACTACATCTATTGCACTTACTTAATGTTATCATAATGTCTTCTTGAGTTACTTTTTAGGCGAAAATACTAGACAATACTTCTTTGATAGTCTCGTTTTCTAGTCCGCGATACCTAAATATTAAATATTCATCGTTTATCCTCTCTAACAAAATGTTGAACTTTTTTGCTTTTTGAATACAAGAGTTAGAATCTTTCACTTTAATTACAATATGTGTTCCTGCATTTGTTTCAACAACATCAACATGTAAAGGTTGCAGTTCGTTTTGAATCATCTCACTTTTTTTAGCATACAGTTTACGTATTTTACGTAAATGTCTCTCAAAGTGCCCTTCTTCCATATATTTTGCTAAAGTTAATTGATCTAGTTTGGATACTGTTTGGTTGAATAAGAATTTTGATTCTTCATGTTTTTGTAGTAACTCTGGAGGTAGTATCATATAACTTATGTTAATAGATGGAAACAGTAAATTAGAAAATGTTCCTAAATAAATGACAACTCCTTTGTTATCTAGACCTTGAAGAGAAGGAATCGGATTCCCTTGATATCTTAGAACGGAGTTGTAATCGTCCTCTATAATGTAACCATTATTGCTAGCCCAGTCGATCATGTTATATCTTTCAGCAATGGGCATAATTGTACCGAATGGATATTGATGACTTGGTGATAGATATACCATATTCGCATTTTTAATTTTTTGTGTTGTGATCCCTTCTGTGGAAGCAGGGATAGGAGATATGTCGGCATACCTTTTAAATACTCTTTCTGCCTTTTGATAACCAGGTGTTTCATAAGCTACTTGTGGATGCTCAATAAGTTCTAAGAGTCTAGCTAAAAGTGCTTCCGTACTTGAACCTATAACAATTTGGTTGTAATGAGCGTTTGTACCTCGGTATTCTTTTAAGAAAGTTGATATTTCCATTTTAAGTTCGGGTTCTCCATTGACTAGAGAAGGAGAAGTAAGTTCTATTTGTTGTAATACCTTATTTAACATTCTTCTCCAAATGTTATGTTCAAAGGCTTCTTTAGTGATGCCAGTGTTTTTATATTGGTTATCATCAATCTCTATATATTTCGAAGAAGTATTTTGAATAAACTTAGCTTCTAGTTTAGCTACAAAATATCCACTGCGTTCTTGACTATCAATGTACCCTTCCATAAGTAGCTGATCATAAGCGTTTTGAATTGTCTTAACACTTACATCTATCTGATTCGCCAAATGACGAATAGAAGGAAGTTTTTCACGGTATTGCAGGGCTTCCGTTAATATCTCTTGTTTAATTGATTCATAAACTTGAATGTATACTGGCGTTGGCAGTTCTTTGTTAATGATGATCATAAATACCCTCCATCTGTATACCTTAAATTATTATAATTTGTATATTTAAATGTATACACATTTTTATTATACTACAGTAGACAACAAATTGAGGAGGATATTATGAATAAAACAAAAAGGTTAACATTGATCGCTTTGTGTATAGCGGTTGTAACAACAATGACATATATTAACTTTCCAATTTTTCCTAATGGTGGGTTAATTCATTTAGGATATATTGCATTATTCCCAATTGCCATAATCTTTGGGAAAGAGGTAGGTGCAATTGCTGGTGCATTCGGTATGGCATTATTTGATGTACTAAGTCAATGGTTTGCTTGGGCACCTGCAACATTTGTAATCGTAGGGTTAGTTGGTTATGTAGTTGGATTGGTAGCAAATGGCGGAGAAAGTACATTTAAAAACGTGCTAGCTATGGTATTAGGTTCGGTAATTTCTATAAGCGGATATTTTATCTTTAACGCTTATATTATGGGATTCGGAGTTGAATCAGCTAGTCTAAGTATTGTGGGGGATGCGTTAAAAGTATTTACATCTACAGCGGTGGTTGCTGTTCTAGTACCATCGATGAAAATATTACGAGTAAGAATACAAAATTAAGAGGCTTTGCCTCTTTTTCTTTGTTATAATTGTTGTATGGAAATAAAAGCGAATGTAAGAAAAGTTGTAGAATTTTTATACTCTGGTGGGGATTTAACTTCTGAGTTTTCTTCTAACAGTGATATGTTAGAGGGGACAAAAGCCCATCAGTTTTTGCAAGCGAAATATGGAGAAGAGGATAAATCCGAAGTGACAGTAAAACATTCGTTTGAATATGAAGGTTATTCTGTTGTTTTGCAAGGAAGAATTGATGGACTCTTAAACAATGGAGCAATTATTGAAGAAATTAAATCTACCCAAACAGATTTAGAACTTTTAACTATAGATGGTCGTCCACAGCACCTAGCTCAAGCGAAGTACTACGCATATTTTTATATGTTAGCCAATGATTTAAAAAGTATTGAGGTGCACTTAAAATATATTCACGTTTCAACATACGAAACGAGAACGTTTAAGAAAAAATACAACAGAACTCAGTTAGAGAAGTATTTTAATAAATCAATTGAAATATACCTAGACTGGCACATTACTTTAATCACTCATAATAGATATTTTATTGAACACATAGATTCATTAACATTCCCATTTGAGTTTAGAAAAAACCAAAGGGAGTTGATGGGTGCTGTATATAAAACGATTCTAAAAGAAGACATTTTATATGCTGTTGCTCCAACAGGGACAGGTAAAACAATTGCAACTTTGTTTTCTAGTTTAAAAACAGTAAAACCTAAAGACAAAATTATGTATTTAACAGCGAAAAACTCTTTAAAAAGACTAGCGTTAAACACGATTGAATTTCTAAATGAACAAGACCTAAAATGTAAGGCAATAGAGATAACTAGTAAAGATTCTATTTGCTTTTTGGAAGAACGTGACTGTGATCCTGATGTTTGTCCATTCGCGAAAGGTTATTTTGATCGTTTGCGAAATGCGTTAACCGATGCTTATTTGAATGAAGATGTATTTACAAAAGAACTGGTTGAAGAGTATGCTGAGAAACATAAGATTTGTCCGTTTGAATTTAGTTTGGATTTATCTTATTTTATGAATGTTGTTATTGCGGATTATAACTATGCATTTGACCCTAAAGTTCATTTGAAACGATATTTTGATGTTCCTGATTATGATATTAAACTTCTAGTAGATGAAGCACATAACTTAGTCTCTAGAGGGAAAAGTATGTATTCGGCGGAGCTGCTTGCGGAGGACTTATTGGATCTTAAAAAAGAACTAGCACTACATACTAGGAAGTTTTCGAGAATTATCAATAAGCTGTTAAATCATTTTGAAGGTGATCAGGTTTTGAGGATTTTTCCTGAGGATTTAGAACAAGATTTTTATGCTTTACATAGTAAGTTAAGCAAATACATTCAAGAAGAACCTGATTTACCAAATATAAAAGTTATTTTGGAATATTTTTTCTCTATTAATGATTTTGATAGAATTATTCCATTTTTCGGAGAACAGTACCGTCTGATAATAACGAATAAAAAAATAGTCTTAAACTGTTTAGATGCTTCAAAATATTTACATCAAACTATGAACTATTGTAAAGGGACTACTTTGTTTAGTGCTACTATGCTTCCGTTAGAATATTATAAAACATTACTGAGTGAAGGGGAAGGAGAACATATAGTTATTCCTTCACCATTTAAACAAGAACACTTGGATATTGTTGTAGTAGATAACATTTCTACAAGGTATAAGGATAGAGCGTATACATTAACTGATATTGTTGGAATTATTGAAACAGCTACAAAAAAAGAGGGAAATTACATTGTTTTCTTTCCATCTTATAAATATTTAGAAGATGTTTACAATTTGATGGAACCAAGTGACAACATCTTGGTTCAGGAACGAGTGATGTCTCATCAAAGAAGAAATGACTTTATATCGAGATTTAAGGAAGAAAACAATATAACCGGCATGTTTGTTATGGGTGGAATCTTCTCTGAAGGTATAGATTATGTTGGAGATATGTTGGATGGCGTGATCGTAGTAGGTGTAGGTCTACCGATGATTTCTAAGGAAAATAACTTGTTAAAAGAATATTTTGATGAGAAATTTAATAAAGGATTTGATTATGCTTATACTTATCCTGGCATTAATAAAGTTATCCAAGCAGTAGGTAGAGTCATTAGAACCGAATCAGACCGTGGGATTGCTGTATTGATTGACGATAGATTTAGCACACATAAATATATGAGGTTGTTTCCTAAAGAATGGAGACACTTCAATGTACTTAATAATAAAAAACATATAGAGATTGAGCTAAGGAGTTTTTGGAATGAAAATAACAATTAACGCTGAAATAAGAAATAAATGGGAAGGCTTTAATATGGGTGTATTAGAGTTTTCAATGGATATTGTAAAAAATGATCAACTTGATACGTTAATTAAAGAAATAGAAGAAGATGTAAACCTTAAATATAGTATAGAAGATGTTATAAAAATCCCAAGAATATTAGATGCAAGAAATGCATACAAGGCTTTTGGGAAAGATCCATCAAGATATCGTTTAGCTGTTGAATCTTTATATAGAAGACTATCAAAGGGAAATCATTTGTATAGAATCAATAATGCGGTTGATTTAGGGAATGTATTAAGTATAAAAACACAAAAATCTATTGCAGTATTAAATAAAGATAAAATCGAAGGGGATATTGACATCCGAATTGGAACAGTAAATGATGAATATTATGGTATTGGTAGAGGAAAAATTAATATTGAAAATATTCCTCTTTATGAAGATGAAGTTGGTCCGTTTGGTTCTAGCACATCTGATACAGAAAGAACAATGATCACAATGGATACAAAAAATATCTTATTGTTTGTCATTTCGTATGGTGGAGAAGCCGATCTAGATCATGATATAGACCTTGCAAAAGGATTATATTCTAAATACGCCAACGTAACGGAGTTCAAAACTTATAAACTTTAACATATTGAATGTCAAAACTCTTGATATCAAGTATAATAGTATAAACAATAAATGTAAGGAGGCAGTCTATGAGAACATTAGTTTTATATGAATCAAAACACGGTGGAACAAGAAGAATTGCTGAATTGATTGGATCTAAAATTGATAATTCGGTTGTAGCAAGAATTCAAAACTTCGTTGGAAGACTAGAAAGATATGATCGTGTGATTGTTGGTGGTCCATTATATGGTAGAAGATTGTCACCAATTGTAATGAACTATATTAAAGAAAACAAAGGTATGATTGATCAAGTATTCGTTAGTGGATTATTAGGTGCAAATGCGGATGTTGAGTTACATGAGAACTTTGATGATGAGTTTATTCAAGATAAACATATAGAGTTTATTGGTGGTTCGTTAGAATGGAAGGGTATGAACTTCTTTGAACGATTAAGAGTACGTATTGGTGCAAATATTAGAAAAAACACACCAACAGATACATATGATATGGAAAGTATAAATAGAATAGTAAAGGGAGAGTATTAATTAAACTCTCTTTTTTTTGAAATCAGATAGCAATGTTAAAATAAAAAAATCATCTTGAGTAAGTATAATTAAAAAGAGAGTAGGCATTATTACTTTATTTCTGTATGCATCATTAAGTTCAGGTTGTAATACAGAAGTTAAAAGCAATCATTACATTTTGGATCTTGATGGCAGGAGTTCGAAATGAAGAAGGGGAGTCAGTGGATAAATGTAGTATCATTACAAAACTCACTGGAGTTGGTGAGATAGACCAATGCGCTGAAGTCGAAATATTTGTACATCACCTCTTTGAATTTAAAAAGGCTTATATTCATTATTTTTTTGAATATTGGGTAGAGACATATCAAGAATAGAAAGTTACTTATTATGATGGTGAAGGCTTTAATCGCTCAAGTACTGTAACAGGATATACGATTCTACAGATTGTTTAATTTGATGACCAACTACATTATCAACATATGAAGTGGAATATTAATATAAAGGCTTAATCAAATCGATTAAGCCTTCTTTTTATAAATATTTTTTTAACTGTTCTACTTTATTTAATGCTTCCCAAGGAAGATTAATATCGGTTCTACCAAAGTGCCCATATGCAGCAGTTTGTCTGTAGATTGGTCTTAATAAATCTAACTCTTTAATAATACCCTTAGGTCTTAAGTCAAATGTTTCTCTAATAGCTTTTATGATTGTTTGGATGTCAACTTTTTCTGTTCCAAATGCTTCTACAGCTACTGATGTAGGTTCAGCTACACCAATTGCATAAGATAACTGAACTTCCAATCGTTCTGCAAAACCTGCAGCTACCAAGTTTTTCGCAACATATCTAGCGGCATAAGCTGCACTTCTATCTACTTTTGAAGGATCTTTACCACTAAATGCTCCTCCACCATGTCTAGCTACACCACCGTATGTATCAACGATGATCTTTCTACCTGTTAGGCCTGCATCCCCTTTTGGACCACCGATAACAAATTTTCCAGTTGGATTGATATAGATTTTTGTTTCTTCATCAATGTATTCAGCAGGAATTACTACTTCAATAACATGTTTTTTGATGTCTGCATAAATTTGATCATGTTCCACTTTTTCTGAATGTTGACTTGATACCACAATCGCATCACAACGTAATGGTTTACCAGATTCATCAAATTCGACTGTTACTTGAGATTTACCATCTGGTCTTAAATACCCTAATGTACCGTTTTTTCTTACTTCAGCTAATTTTCGAACTAAGTTGTGCGATAATACGGCTGTAAGTGGCATATATTCAGGTGTTTCGTTTGTTGCATACCCAAACATTAACCCTTGGTCTCCAGCACCTTGTTCTAAGTAGGCACCTTCGTTTTCGTTTACACCTTGAGCGATGTCAGGGCTTTGTGAATCTAATGATACTAATACTGATACATTATCAGCATCAAATCCATATTTACCTCTAACATAACCAATTTCTCTTAATGTTTGTCTTACGATTTCTTGGATAGGCACATACGCTGTAGTCGTAATTTCTCCAGTTACTAATACTAAACCTGTTGTTACTGTTGTTTCACAAGCTACCCTAGCTTCCGGGTCTTTTGCAAAAATTGCGTCTAAAATTGCATCTGAGATTTGATCTGATACCTTATCAGGGTGCCCCTCAGTTACTGATTCAGATGTGAATAATAATTTTTCCATATTTTTCTCCTTTTCTTCGTCAAATAAAAAATACTTTCTCAGAGAAAAAGTAGGACTTTCTCTCATTGATAGGGTGTTTTCCCCCTGCCAATAGCACCTAATTAAAGAGGTTGCTGTTGTATCATCGGCTGGCTGCCTCCACAACTCTTAATGAGTATTATTTAGTTGCATACACATAATATCTTATTCTCGGGTAATAGTCAATTGAATTGAGTATAATCTTTTGTTTCGTGCATTAAATTGTGTTACTCTTATAACGACTAAAAACGAGGTGAGAAAATTGATTCAAATTTCAGGACTAAAAGTACCATTAAATAGTACAGAACATGCCCTAAAGGAGTTAATCCAAAAAAGATTAAAACTAAAGGGAGATTTTTCATATGAAGTAGTAAAAAGAAGTTTAGATGCAAGAAGAAAAGATCAGATTCAATATGTCTATAATGTTGTTTTAGATGTACCTAGTGAAGCAAAATTTTTAACTGGTAGATTTAAAAACGTTACTCCATATACTAAACCTGTCTATGAGATAGAAAAGTTCTCACCAAATAAAAAAGTAGCTGTTATCGGTTATGGACCAGCTGGTATATTTGCGTCTCTTTGTTTACAAGAAGCTGGCTTTGATGTCACTGTGTTTGAAAGAGGTGAAGCAATTGAAGATAGAGATGAGTCTGTAAATCACTTTTTTGAAACAACTGAACTAAATGAAGAAAGTAATGTTCAGTTCGGTGAAGGTGGTGCAGGAACATTTTCAGATGGTAAATTAACTAATAGAAGTAGTAATGTAAGAAATATTAAATTATTTACGGAGTTGGTTAAACACGGTGCTCCTGAAGATATTATGTATGTAAGTAACCCTCATGTAGGAACTGATATATTAAAAAATGTAGTGACAGGAATTAGACAAACCTATAAATCCATAGGTGGAAAAATCCAGTTTAATCAGAAAATGAAAGAACTAATTATTAAAGATAATATAGTAGTCGGGATAAAAGCAGACCAAGACTATTATTTTGATTTTGTAATTTTAGCGATAGGACATAGTTCTAGAGATACATTTAGAACACTATATGCTCAAGGTGTTGAAATTACACAAAAAGACTTTGCGGTAGGATTTAGAATAGAACACCCACAAGTAGATATAAATAAAGCACAGTTTGGTGCTGAGTATAATAATCCTAGGCTAGGTGCTGCTGAATATAAACTAGTAAACCAGACAGAAACTAGAGGAGTATATACATTCTGTATGTGTCCTGGTGGTATTGTCATTCCAGCTCAAAGCCAAAAAGATACGGTAGTTGTTAATGGTATGAGTTATCATGCTAGAAGCCTAGAAAATGCCAACAGTGCTGTTTTAGTTACTGTTAATGATAAAGACTTCGGTGATGATGTGTTTAGTGGTGTAGAATTCCAAGAAAAAATAGAAGCGTTAGCGTATGAATTGGGTGGAAATGATTATAAGGCACCTGTTCAAACATTAAAAGGTTTTATTGAAAATGTTGTGTATCCTTTAGGAAATGTAAAACCAAGTTATCCAATCGGGTATAAGAATACGAATTTAAGAAGTATATATTCAGAGTCCATAAACAAGGCTATTATTGAGTCCTTAGTGGCATTTGACAGAAAATTAAAAGGATTTGGTGTAGAGGATGCTATATTGACCGGTGTAGAATCTAGAAGTTCTTCACCAATTAGAATTGTTAGAGATAAAATAACGATGGAAAGTAATATTCAAAACTTATATCCAATCGGAGAAGGGTGCGGATATGCCGGTGGAATTGTATCAGCAGCCATTGACGGTATTAAGGCATATGAGAAGATAAGAAGAAAGGTAGAGTCAGATGAAGAATAATTACTATAAAGGAGTTACCTTAATGTTATTGAGTGCGTTTTTCTTATCAGTAAATGCGCTACTAGTAAAGATGTTAAATTTTCCACTTTATGAAAAAATATTTGTTAGAAATTTATTGGGCGTTTTAATTATATTACCTCTACTTAAGTTACCGGATCTAAAGTTGGACAAAGTGCAAGGTAAAAGATTGTTCTTGAGGTCATTCTTTGGATTGATGGGACTTATCACTTATTATTATGCAATCGAGAACATGGTGTTATCTGATGCAGCGATGTTAAATAAGTTAAACGTATTCTTTGTGATGTTGTTTAGTGTTTTGTTTTTAGGAGAGAAATTAAAAAGATTTCAGTTAGTCTCTATTGTTATTGCCTTTGCGGGAGCATTGTTTGTTATTAAACCAAGCTTTAACTTAGAGATTTTACCGTCATTAATTGCCTTACTAAGTGCGATGTTTGCAGGAGCAGCGTATACTACATTACGTAGTTTAAGTGGCTCAGTTAAGCCATTTACGGTTGTTTTTTACTTCTCACTGTTTACAACGATTGTTTCATTTATTGTAATGATGAGTACGGAATACAGACTTCCCAGTGGGTCTGAGATTTGGCTTTTATTATTAATGGGAGCAAGTGCTACAGTAGGTCAGGTATTAATGACAAAAGCGTATAAATATGCTGAAGCAAGTAAGTTATCGATTTATAATTATTCTAGTATTATTTTTAGTTTAATTTTTACATTTTTACTGCTTTCAGACACCCCAGATACATATTCAATTATCGGAGGAGTTTTGATCATTATTGCGGGCTATTATAATTTTAGAAATATCCAAAAACAGTCGGTGTAAACCGACTTTTTAAATACCGTAAAAACCCTTGTTCTATCTATATGAAAACATTTTCAATTTTGATTGAAAATTTGTTACAAAAAGGGTTGGGTTTTATTATCTTTATTGTTATAATGTAGGCGACTTGAATTAATAATATTTTTAGGAGGAATTTATATGTATAAGAAGTTATTTATACCGGGTCCAGTAGACGTACTACCTGAAGTATTGGAAGCTTTCTCTCATCCACAAATTGGACATAGAACAGCTGAAGCTACTGACCTACAAAAGAGAATCAGTGACAATTTACAAAAATTAATGTACACAAAAAATCAAATCATCTTATCTACTTCATCAGGAAGTGGAATCATGGAAATGGCTATCCGTTCATGTACGAAAAAACGTGCTGCAGTGTTTAGCGTAGGGGCATTCGGTGATAGATGGTTCAAAATGGCAGAAGTAAATAATGTACCTGCAGATCATTTCAAATCAGAAGAAGGGCAACCTACTACACCTGAAATGGTTGAGGAAGCACTAAAAACTGGAAAATATGACGTTGTTACAGTAACTCATAATGAAACTTCTAGTGGAATTATGAACCCTGTTTATGAAATTGGGCAAGTAATCGCGAAATATCCAGACGTATTATTCTTAGTAGATACAGTTTCATCACTTGGTGGAGCAAAAGTAGAAGTAGACAAATCTAATATCGATATTTGTTTGGCTTCAACTCAAAAAGCTATTGGTTTACCTCCAGGGTTAGCGGTAGCTTCAGTATCTGAAAGAGCATATGAAAGAGCTCAAACAGTTGAAAACCGTGGTTGGTATTTAGACTTAGTTGGTGTTTATAAAAAAGCAGCAGCTGCATACCAATATCCTTCAACTCCAGCTACACCACATATGTTTGGTTTAGACTTCCAGTTAGAAAGAATTATTAACGAAGAAGGTTTAGAAAACAGATTTAATAGACATGCAGAACAAGCAAATATCGTTCATGAATGGGCGAGAAAACACTTTGACTTATATGCAAATCAAGATTATTTATCAAATACAGTAACTTGTATCAGAAACACTAAAGGAAATAGTGTTGCTGACTTAAACAAAGAGTTAGGTAAACGTGGTTACATGATCTCTAACGGTTATGGTACTACGAAAGAAAAAGTATTCAGAATTGCTCATATGGCAGATAGAAAAACTGAAGACTTATTAGCTCTATTAAAAGAAATCGAAGATATTTGGGGATTATAATATGATTATCTTAGCAAACGATGGAATTGCTGCTGGAGCTAAAGCAGAATTAGAAGCCTTAGGGTTTACTGTAGATACTGATAAGTATGAAGGTGAAGCATTAGAACAAAGAATTAGAGAAGTTGAATGTATCATTATTCGTTCAGCTACTAAAATTAGAGAAGCATTAATCGACAAAGCTGTTGGTGGAAAATTAAAGTTAATGATCCGTGCTGGTGTTGGTTTAGACAATATTGATGTTAAATATGCTGAAGAGAAAGGGTTTGTTGTTAGAAACACTCCAACTGCATCAAGTGCAGCTGTAGCAGAATTAGCAATCGCTCATATGTTCTCATTAGCTAGACATATTTATATCGCAAACGTTACTATGAGAAATGGTGAATGGAACAAAAAAGCGTACAAAGGAATCGAGTTAGGTGGTAAAACTTTAGGTTTAATCGGATTCGGTAGAATTTCACAAGAAGTAGCAAAAAGAGCAATCGCATTAGGTATGGACGTAATCTATACTGATATTTTAGGTGCTAGTGATTTAGTTCCTGAAGCGAAGTTTGTTGAATTTGATGAAGTATTAGCAAATTCAGATTTTATTAGTTTACACATTCCATTTATTCCTTCTGTTGGAGTTGTATTAGGGGATGCTGAGTTCGCTAAAATGAAAGACGGTGTTTACTTAGTAGATACTGCACGTGGAAAAGTAGTTTCTGAAGATGCATTATTAAAAGCATTAGACAGTGGTAAAGTTGCTGCTGCTGCATTAGATGTATTTGAAGAAGAACCTACTCCAAATGAAGCAATCTATACACATCCGAAAATTTCCTTAACACCACATATCGGTGCAGCAACATCTGAAGCACAAGATAGAATCGGTGAAGTTACAGTAGCTATCTGTAAAGAAGTTTTATTATAGGAGGGTACTATGGCAATCGTTAGACCGTTTAAAGCAGTACGTCCTAACAAGGATGTTGCAGAAAAAGTTGCATCATTACCATATGATGTAATGAATAGAGAAGAAGCTGAGAAATTAGCAGAAGGGAATCCACTTAGTTTCTTACATGTAGTAAGAAGTGAAATGGATGTTCCGAAAGAAGTGAGTCAATACGACGACTCTGTATATCAAAAAGCAAGAGAAAACTTCGATACGTTCCAAGAAAAGGGAATTTTAATTGAAGATGAAAAACCGAAGTTCTATATATATCGTCAAATTATGGATGGTAGAGCTCAAACTGGTTTTGTTGGATGTACTTCAAT